>Ga0209611_10013148_pt1 | contig 11446 bp, 6 predicted proteins | sample S1TSphgellanicum_3_FD_187693 | JGI IMG/M metagenome (GOLD analysis project Ga0209611, IMG submission 187693) | Host-associated microbial communities from peat moss isolated from Minnesota, USA - S1T2_Fc - Sphagnum magellanicum MG (SPAdes) (version 2) | ecosystem: Host-associated > Plants > Peat...
GAGCGCTTGAACTCTATTGAGCATGCGGTAAGCTGTTTGAGACTTTCTCCCCTGCCACTTCTCTTTTTCCTTTAAGGAAAGAGCTTGCTTTATCTGTTGTTCAAAACCCTAAGTTCACTGAAATTTATTTTTTTTAATTTCCCTGAGTGAATTTCATGATTTTTATGTCTCATGAATGCCTTGGATTTAAACAAATACTGAACTGAAGAACTGCCACATTGGATGGCTGGATCAGAATCACTTTTTTGGGTTTTGAGTGGGCAAGGTTTTTGCAGATTTTTGTTGTCAGTTTTTGAGCTGGCAAGGGTTTTGTAGATTTTCATTGTTGGTTTTTGAGTGGGTAAGCTTTTGCAGATTTTTGTTGTTTGTTTGTTTTGTTTATATCATGTTGGTTTTTTGGGAAGATTAAGGGCCTCTTTTGTTTTTGTTTTTTTTGGGGGCACTGATCAGCATGCAATGCAGATGACAACTGTGCACAATTTGGAGGAGGAACAAGTGAAAGCACTGACAAGTGGAATTGGCGTAAGCTATACTGCGTGTGCAGCAACAGCAGGAACCACTTTTGTCATTGGGTAGGAAGCTTTCATGATCACTGTAAATGAAATTTAGATAAAAATTCACTATCACATCAACTTTACATTCTAAATTGAACATTTTTCAATGCATTTTCTACTGCCGATTGTGTAGAAGAGTCAAAGGAAGAAGAACATTTAAGATCATTTGTTGGTCATGCTAAACAAAGGGTTTATTGAAGAAACTCATATACCTAGTTTAGGGTTGATTTAGGGTCAGTGAACTTTTTTTTTTCACACCCCTTGTTTCTGATGGGTGGAAAAGGCAGGTACGGATTTGGGTTCAGGGGTGGACGTTGGTTTACCTTGAGAAAGATACAGAAGCAGCAACAGAAGCTTTTGAATCCCAAGACACCTTCACGACTGTCCCAAGTTTTGAGAAGACAAAACACTGTGGTGGATTTTAATAAGACACCCAATTCCACCTCCTCCTCCTCCTCCTCCTCCTCTTCTTCCTCCTCCAAAGCAGAGACTGTAAGCAAGGTGCTTGAAGGTACCCAGAGTGCATAATTGGCATCTTCTTTCTTCCAGCTGATCAAAGATTTGTGTCATCCACAGTTACCATATGTGAGAGAACTTGAAGAGTTAGAGGCATAGTAGATCACTGCTTTTTTTCCCTACATGGAATTTACTTACAACCCAATTCTGCAAAAGAAGCTCTGGTCTCTAAATGTGTGAGATGATTGAAATGGACCTCTTTTGTGAAACCCATTTTCTTTCTAATGTAAAAGCTTAGGTTTAGCAGAAGTCTATGGTCTAATCCAAGATGATAGGCATGATGGTCTTGAATCATGAAACTTTCTCATATGTGGAGCTTACTATGTATAGCACCCTTCTTCAAGCAGACGGTAACTATGGTGTGAGGAATCGTTTTCTCAATCATGTGAGATTCTCAATTGTAAAGAATTCTGGCTCGAAGGTATCAAAAGTTTTCATGTTTTATTGAAGATTGGGTTAGAGTTAGGAAACAAATGCATCTCTCTCCAAATCTGGTGGTCATCAATTTCCAGAATGTGAGCTCAACATGAGAAAGCTGAGCCAAAGAAACCCAAAGAAATTTAAACCCAAAGAACCCAAAGAAAACTCGAAACACAATCAATACTCAGCAGCTAGACTTCTGAATCATGATGAGAAAGGGATTTTAAGGAATGCTTGATCTTCTTCTTGTCTTTGGACAAAATGCTTCTAGACTTCTTCCACAGATCCTCTGCAATTTTGGGATTGCAGAAGGATAATTGACCTAACCTGTGGGTGCCTGGAAAATGGTGAAGAATTGTATTGCTAGCTACTTTTTTTTCTTTGGAGATGATGGAGGAGAAGCAGCAGCAGCAGCTTTCTGAGCTTTCTCCTTGGTTAATTTGACTGCTAATTCTTCTGCAGCCTTCTTGTCTGCTTCTTCTTTTTCAGCCATCTCCTGCAACTCTTTCTCTGTGGGTTTGGGCGGGGCATTCAACCAGCCAGTTCTACGAATGAGCACTGGTTGATGGAGTCGGCCAGTCCAAGAACCCACAGCCTCAATTGCCTTCAACACTGGCAAGCTCTCTTCATGCAATTGTCCAAACACCACATGCCTACCATCAAGGAATTCATTGGGTCCCAAATTGAAGAAAAATTGTGACTCATTTGTGTCAGGGCCTGAATTGCACATAGAAACAGATCCCAATGAGGCATGACTCTTAACAAAACCCTCATCTGGGAAAGGCGCACCATAAATGGATTCCCCTCCGGTGCCATTACCATGTGTGAAATCACCTCCCTGCACAAAAAACCCAGGAATCACTCGATGGATGGGTGTCTTCCTGTAGTGCAAAGGAAAACCCAGTTTGCCCATCCCTTTCTCTCCTGTGCAAAGAGCTCTGAAATTCTCTGCAGTCTTGGGCACTAAATGTGCAAAAAGCTCTATCACCATTCTGCCTACAAGCTCACCTCCAATCTTGATGTCCATAAACACAATGGGATTGGGTACAATAGGAGCTAATTCAAGTGGCGGGCTCTTCACCACATCTGCTCCTTTCTTTCCTTGCACTGGCTTCTTGGACTTCTTAGATGCCATTTTAACCCTAATCAAGCACTAATCACAACATTAGAACATGCGAATCTATTTTGATTGTCTGGTAAAAATGTTGGATGATTCTTTAGAGTTGAAACTTGAAACTTTATAATCTGAAAGACTTGATGGAAAAGCTCAGGTTTTGCAAGAGATCCTAAATAAAATTTGGAATTCGATGATGATGATGATGCACATGAGGTCCAAGCATTGAAATTCTTTTACATCAGGACAAGAGCCAGGTGCAATAACCTAACTGTTGCAAGATTCAGAAAGTGCAATAGATTGGTAGGTCTGTAAAGCCCAAGGAGGTAGGTATGTAGACCTCATAGAAAAACCATTTTAGTGTAGTACAAGGGCAGCTTTAATAGATGTCTGTTGAATACTTAATGAAATCTCAAGATTCCATCTCAAGAATTTGAACATTCCAAAGATTCTTTACTTCCCTCCACAAAGCTTTGTTCTCTGAAAAAACTGGTTTTTGAAAATTTCAACATTGTTGCAAATAATATAACCTATATATATATTAAGATAGGTGTTTGCTTTGTTTGTGTTGTATTGTGTGATTTTTTTTTGGTTATGGCTTTGTAAACATTTGGATGCGGGGATTTGAGAGAAGGACCTGGCATCATCAAGCAGTGATAGCAAGGCTGATTGTAGCTTTGCATATGGGGATTTGAAACGAAGGTCATCTATCAAGAGCTTTGTTGTTGCTAGTCATCAAGACCCATAATGGGGCTTCATGAAGCAAAACTTGAGATCTATGGAGAAAAATCCATGTAGCAACATAGATCTCAAGTTGATCTCTAGGTGAGGATGATTTTATGCGAGCTCCCCATTATGATGTGACTTGAAAATTGTACGCAATTTAAGAATGGAAAAAAAGGAGAATGCTCGATGGTTTCATCTTCTAGGGGATTTGCATGGGAAATTTGCAGAGACAACATTCCAAAGAAAAGTTGTAGATCAGCAACTGTTTGCTAAAAGCTAAAACTACTGTGGATGCCATGAAAGCACCACTGCCCAATTCTATGCATACAAATACCAGCGTTGTGCGGTTATTTGAATTTTTAAAGAACCACTAGCTCTTGTTTTTTTTTAAAAACTATTCCACATTCAGAGAACCTCCATTCCAGTTCTTTGGAATCAAAATATAAATAAATAATCAAACTCAAAGAACTATTGGTCCCCATTATTTCAAACCACTTAAACCAATCTGCAATTTTTATGAATGGATTGGCAATTTTATGGACAGATATTTGATTTTATTTTTATTTTTTAAATTTTCTTTTGAGAATATGAGAAACTGTGGGTATATACCAAAAACCTGTTATTTTATTTTTTTGGAGAACTGCAGTTATGAATCCTAAGAACCACACTGACAACCGCTGGGGTATGTTCTGGTTTTTAATAACCGTCCAACACTTTCAATTTCAGATACATGGTATAAATAAACAAAATTGAAAGAAATTGTTAGCTGGCACTGTGCATTGCGCCTGTAGCTCAGTGGATAGAGCGTCTGTTTCCTAAGCAGAAAGTCACAGGTTCGACCCCTGTCTGGCGCGAATCAAATTGCTGCTCTGCCTCATTCTTTTGTTCGGCAGTGCTGCAGTGCAAAAAAGCATAAGGTTCAGGTCTTCTGTTTCCTTGTGGATGGATGGATGAATAATGAATGTAGAGGACATTGCAGAGAAGTAGAATTATGTGGTTAATGAAATGCTGCAAAACTTTAAAACAAGGAAATAGTGGACTCCGATGACTATCATTTTTATTTTTGGAACAAACAGAAGATATGAAGTAGAAAAACCTACTCACATAAAACACACCACGAGCTATCTGCAGTCTATGTAATAATCTTGTGCAAACACAGAACTAATTCTATTAACATCCAGAAGTTGCTCACATTTGTACAGTATAATGAGAATCAAAATCCCACCTGGAAATGCTAACACTGCGGTTTCTACTGTGATTAATTAATTCCTAATGAACTTCAAAGATCCAATTAGCCCAATCAAAACTAACTGCAAGAGCAAGCTTTGGACCATTTTGGTTTTGCTTCTTGATTTCAGTGTGGGCTAGAAAGCCAATCATCGGCAAAAGTAGCAGCTATCAATATGGTCACCACTGGCGTGTTCAATGCACTGCTGATGGGTCATCGATGAATGTTTTGAGCAAGTTCTGGCCATTGATGAGCTTTGTTGTTGCCACAATAAAGTCGTACTTCATGCCCTCCTGAAACATCACACATGCGCCATAGATTACTCATGCACTTTTGACATCTTAAACCAAGAGATTCGTCACTTCCGCTTGAGTAATTCTAAATCTGTAGTGACTGACAACTTGAAATTCATCTCATTTACCTAGATCAATGGGAAAGACTGAGAGTTTTGGTGACCCAGAGAAGGATGAGACAAAATAGAGAAACTAACAGTAAGTGGGAAACCTGAGCAGAAAGGAAGCGAAGTGCTGAGATCTCTGCAAATGTCACACCCCCAATGAAAATGACCAATGCCACTAGTCGGCTTGAATCTCCTGCTGGTCCACTGTTCCATCGTCCATCAAGATGGCTTTTAATAAAGACCCTCCACAACTGGGCATTTACAGCTAGAATCACTAGCTCACAGAAGGATTTGACCAGTGCATAACCAAAGTAGAAGGGACAAAGATGTGGGAAGAGGATAACTGCCTCAGTATACCTCCACCATCTGGGACTCAAAGCTCATACCTGTCTGGTGCTGGAGAGTTGTCCCATCTAGGAGCCTTCACTGCCTGCATAAGATGACACGAGCAAATGATAGGATTTGAGAGAATCACAAGTCAATGAAAAGACTGTAACTGCCCAATAAATAAATAGTCAACCAGATACCAATGAGGAAACACCAAAACACATTCATTCTTAGGAGAACACCCTGAATACAGTCTGCAAGACACACAAAACCGTAGCCCAGAAAGGGGAAAAGTTGAAGAAAAAGAAGTGCAGATGATGTTTGACAGAATAGACAAAGGCACACCTGATTCTTGTCAAATCTCTCAAATGTTGGTCCAGGAAGCAACCGCAACAGCTCTGATTGTCGCCTGAAGCAAGTCCAATACAGTATCTTAGAGTTAGAACTCAAATACTCAGCATGAAACACCATTTCTTTAACAGAGGAGTTTCCCTGGATACAAGCACAACATACCAGTCATTCTTGAGTGCACACTGGACCAGCCGAATGCTCAATGGAGCATATCCTGAGAATACATATGATATGTCGGTTGGACTGATCAATTCACAACACAATTAACAGGACTGTCAGAAAAATGTGCTGGAAGTCCTCCAGAGGCAGAGGGGTAATACCATCAAGAAGTCCAAGCAAAAGCAGCAAATTGTACAGGAGACAAAAGGGAGGACTCACTTCACATCACTGCTTTCCTCTGGAACCAACTTAAGACCCTTTTTTATTAGTTGCCAGTTATTCTTCATCTCCTGCAAAATGCATGTGCTTGCAAATGTAAGGTGAAGTACAAAAATACTGCACCAGGGGCATCCATACAAAAAACCAAAGGTGGGGGGAAGTTCATGCTAAAATACTGAGAAAACTACAGCACATGGACACATGTTGTATGATCTCTTTGCATAATGTGGACAAGTTTGATCAAATATAGCTAGATTGTGTAAATAGAACACACCTGTTTTGTGAGTAAGCCACTTTTCTCCAGGTTGTTTAGAGTGAACAGATGCTCAAAGCCATAGCTGTGCAGCACCTCCCTCCTGCAACACCCCTAAGTCTTTGTCTCTTGTAAAGATTCCTGACTGCCAGGATCACCCCAATCAACATCTTCCACCCTCAAACAATACTGTGCATCACTGTCAACAGGTGGGTGTTGGCTGGACCACCTGGCCTAGTAGGAAGCTGATTAGTAACTAACAGAGGTAGTTAAACAAATAGGTAACGAAATTGTATGAAACTGGGGAACTAGGTCACTGCCCATGGTCAGAGAATCCAGATAGCCCTTTACTGTATTTGGCATACAACAGCAAGAGATCACAGGAGATCCTAGAACACCCAATAATATGAATAACTAGCTTATGTGTCTGGGTTCAAAACCCATGTCAGGAAGCCAGGGTACATTTGGATCTAAGAATGACAATTGAGAGCTACAATCAGTTCTGAAACTGACATCCAATTCTAGAAAGGAGGGGAAGGAGAGTAACAAGAGAGAGATCAAAGAAAGCAAGAATGAATGTGAGTGCTGTGATTTTTGTACCAAGGAAACCTGGCCCTGCGAAATTTCAACAAATGGCAGTCTTGATTGGAGACCATGAGAAGAGATGTTTCAGCTCTGTTTCAGAAACTTCACCTGAAGTAGTCAAAGTGCTTCTTTGGAAGGCCATTGTTAGTGATTGAAAGTAAGATGAGAAGTCGAAGCACACTGATCAAAGGCTCTTGTCTTTGAATCACCTCTTCAACACACTCATATGACCTGCAGAGAACCTGACAGTCAGATCATCACCTGCAGATGTTACTGTATTCCAGTTGACAAAAGAAGTCATCACATTTCACACATAAGAAATTCACAACTATGTTAAATAATTCAAGCTTGACACCCATTGAAACATGTGCTGTTTGAGTAGATCTACAGTGAGAGGACAAAGAGAGCTTACACATCATAGCTCTGGCCTTCAACCAGAGTCTGTTCAACACTAAGACGACTTAAGAATGACGGTTTCGTAGTAAATGTTGACAGATGCTGTGCTATGTTCGTGTGCCTCTGTGCAGATGATGCAAAAGGGTGTCAGAATCATTCACTACTTGATAGTAGCATGTTCAGCAATAATGAGCAAGCCTTGTGTATCAGCAAAGACCCATGTTATACAAAGATGCAAGGATGCAAGAGGATGCTAGCCTAGAGATAACATTGGCTTCATTACCGTCATCTCAGGAAGTGCATTCAACTTCTTCACAAACTCTTTCACGTCAGATAGCGACTGGTTTTGCTGTTTCAAACAAACCCACCACCATTAGAAGAAAAGTCTGGCCAATGAGCTGTGCTCTCCCATGCCATGCCTTCCAGCTACAAAATAAACTTTGCAACATAGGGTTCATGAAATTTCCATTGTGTCTCTCATTTTCCTTTACTTTCTTGATTCTCTATATGATCAAAATTAGGTTCCATGAAGGAGCGAGGAGACAAGAATAATGGAAAAGAGGGGAAGTTATTTACAGTGTTGGTCACATCAGAGTAGTCCTGTTTCATGCTAGTTGCCTTCTGGCGCAAAACCTACCATGTCACACAAACAGATGCCAACCAACAACAGATAGTGATGCAGTAAGAAGACAGGATGCAAACAAGAGAAAGGGGTAAAGACAGCAGGACCCAGTAAAGCAATGAACCTAGGCCCACATCAGCTAGGCCTAAAAGAACAGACTGCATACCTGTCCAACAACCCCAAAATTAAGATCACGGAGCTCCCTGTACAACTTGTCACTGCACACAGAAGGAAGGAAAACACTGAATTGCATGGTCTGTCTGTCATCAACTTGTTTATGTGGTTCTGCTTCACGAAACTAAAGATGCTGAGTGCATTGGGATTCCAAGTGACTGCACACACCTGGAGTTCAATGGCACTTTTACTTTCTTGGTGGTGCCCTGTTGGGCTCCCATTATGATGGGGTCAAGCTCCACTGCACCGTTGTTTATTTGCAAAAACTGTAGTCCAACAAAACTGCTGTTCAAGTACAACTCTACCAAGGGAAAATGCTGCAATGAGTGAAGCTAGAAAGGAAAATTGCTATGCTTAAGCAAATATTAATTGCATAATCACAAGTACCTCATCAATCAGTCCCTCATACGTCAGTTGTGAGCACATGGGGGTCACTATATCAACCTGATTCATAGGCCAGACCTCTTGTTAGCCTAACCAGTCAGTGACTGCATGAGACTGCAAGGACAGGAGACCTGCCTATCTCAACAAGGATAGGTCTGAACATATTTTGCTTAAACTGTGAACCTAAAATCCTTCCACAAAAGAATAAATCACACTAAACCAGATTTTGCACTCTGTACTGGTAATCCTTTCCTCCTCCTGACTTGCTCAAGAAAAGAAAAAAATTAGGTTTTAGTACAAAAGGTTAAGCCCACAAAAAGGTTCCCAAGCACAACAGCAATGGTGAAACCAACTATGCTGATCAACAAGGAAGCAAATCTCAGGCAGCCTGGCCAAATTGCCCACAGAGACAAGGTGTGCTGAGGGTTTAGGGTTCAGAAGGCTAAGCTAAAGCCAGCAAACACCTATACTATGATACCAACAGCAACTGCAAAATATGAGACTGGCCTACTGAGATATGTGTCGATCTATAAGGATGAGAGAATCGATCTCAGGCAGCCTGGCGTACACAACAGAAACACTTCAGAAACACCTATACTATGATACCAACAGCAACTGCAAAATATGAGACTGATACCTGTCGATCTATAAGGATGAGAGAATCAATCTCAGGCAGCCTGGCCTACACAACAGAAACACTTCACAAATCAAAACCCATAAGCTAATCCAACAGATGATGAAAGAAAGCATAAGTCCATTTCAGCTATTCCAATTTCCCTTCACTATCATACAAACAGAAATGTCAGTGTGCAAATGGTTGGAGGTACTGCTAATGACATCAAATTGCGTCAGGCTTCCCCTGTCCTCTGTCCCAGCATCCAAGGGTTTCATATTCTTGCAGTTGCTAATAGACATAGATAACAAAGACAAATAGATGGGTGAGATCACCAGAGGGGACTGACCCCCCCCCAGAAAGCTTGACATACAGAGGCAGGAGGAGGACGTGGCTGCTCGCGTTGCATTCGACTAAGAATATCAGAGACCTGTGCAGCTGCTTTTCCCTTCCCCTGAATATGGGGTATGACACCATACATCTCCTGCCAGAGAACCACCACACTCCTTTGGTACAATCACTACTTCCATTGTAAGTGGGGACCCACAATTGAAATAGATGTCTAACTGCAACAAGCAAGGCATATAGCAGAACTCAAACCTGAAGCTTGGTGATCGCCCGTGCTAGATACCACAAAGAACTTGTATCTCCATCCACCTTACATTCCTGCCATGGGACAATAGTACACATGTGTATGCCTCAAGAGGGGAAGGTCAATAATACACACCTGTATGGCACAAAAGGACATAAATGATGATGATGTGAATCAATGAGAAAATGAGGAGCATGCGGAAACTGCACCTTGAGGGAATTGTCAAGCTCCAAGGACAGAACATCTTCATCAAAGGGGATAAAGTACAGAGGGTACTCTCCAATTGTGATGTTTGCAAGAACCCCCTCCTCCTCCAAAACCTAATCCATGGGTATGTGAAACATGACAAACATTATACCAATTTCATCTGTTTCACTAACTGCAAATAAAGGATGTTATGTGAACAAATACCTTGAAAGACTGTTGCAAGGAATCAATGAAGCAAATCAAACCTTTTCGCACACAATAGTCCGGCGAGGCATGAAGAAGACAGCATAGTTCTTTTGCAGTTGCCGCTGATTGTCTTGCTGTATATGTGCCGCAATTTGCCTCATGAGTGCCATTTGTGGCCGCACAAGATACACAACATTCTTGCATTCTGATTGTACAGGATCCGCTGAAACATAGAACAGATTCTCAACTGCATGTTCCTGCCACAACAGTTGCAGAAACACAAAGAGTTTCACAAATAGATGATCAGACAAAGACAGCCAATGAGATATTGAGGCACAATCTCTGACCTGGAGAACTTTTCAAAGTATGGTCCATTACAGAATGTGGAGATAAAACGGCTTACCTTAAGAAGAGATGTTTGGGCAATGAGGGCAAGAGGACCACTGAGCTGAGGATCCAAGACAAGAACTTTTTTTCCCCGCATCTGTAACCAAAACCATTACCTAAACATCATGGGCACTACTGTGATACATCACAAGACACGTAAAAAAGGGATTTAAATCACAGTTGCAGCAACGTTCCAGATACCATCCAGAGGCATGCAAACCCTAACCCTAAACCTGGATCACTAAGAAACCCATTCCCACGTCTCATGCTTTTGCAAATTGCAAGGGCGGGCGTCATTGCAACCTGCCCTAAATCTCAACATCAGTAACTTCCTCGCATTCTTCAAGCTAGATCTATATCGGACAAAAAGATTTCCCACACAACAACCACTTCACCATTGCTTACTGCGTCAAAACCCTAGCAAACCAAATCTAACTCAAAAAGAAAATCACAGCGACCAAAACAAACACTTACGGAATCAAGAACAGCTCCCAGATCTTTCTGTGCTCGCTCCCTGCACACAAAAAAAAACACGCCAACAAATAAGAAACCCAAACTCTCTGTCTCTCTCTATCAATTTTTTTTCAAATTTCACACTGGCGTGTTTTCCAGGCATAGATGTGATCCGGTGGGCATCATCGATACGAGTGGTTGCAGCTGAGATTTTTACCTGAGAGCTGAGATGTTAATGGGAGCATTGTCGAGATTTGGCAGCTGCGCCATGCTGCTTCTTCCTCTCTCTCTGCACCAGCGCACTCCCACGCCCCTCGCAATCCAAAAGTCCCTACCAAATGGGGCACACAGTCTGATGAGAGTCCATTCCCAACGACTTCATATAAACCATAACATTTGGCTACCACTACGTTCTCCGTATTTAAATAATTGCCTTCACCTCCACTCTCAGAATATGTAGGGTTTTGCTGAAAAATTGAAATAGTTACTAGTTTGATTCGACCTGCTTTTCTATCATTCTTTGGTGTGTTAAATTTTATGATTATTCTTTTGGAGAAGAACCTTCAGGTCTGGTTTCAGT
>Ga0209611_10013150_pt1 | contig 11445 bp, 13 predicted proteins | sample S1TSphgellanicum_3_FD_187693 | JGI IMG/M metagenome (GOLD analysis project Ga0209611, IMG submission 187693) | Host-associated microbial communities from peat moss isolated from Minnesota, USA - S1T2_Fc - Sphagnum magellanicum MG (SPAdes) (version 2) | ecosystem: Host-associated > Plants > Peat...
AGCTATATAGCTGCAAAAAGCTCATTCAGTAATGAGGTTAAGTGTTATAGTATATAGTATCATGTATGTGTTTTGCCTTCTTTCTTAGTGGGTGTTGTCTATTTAACCGCCCACAACAAAAGCTGCAGATGTATTTTTTGCCAGGCAGACTCAACCTGGCCAACCTCATTGGCATTTGGGCTTAATCATGCTAAAAACCTCCTGAGCGGCTGACACAAAACTGCATTAGAGATCTCAATTAGAAACTCACTTGATCTCTCAATCCTACTTCTTCCCAATAGGAGAAGGAGACAATCCATCATCAGTTCATTGACTTTGTGTTATGCCGTTGTTAGTTGGGGTCGTTATATGTTGTCCAAAACTTGCACATCAGACACAAGGAATCAACACAAACTCTAAGTATTGTGTACTTCAAAATTGCACTGTAAAGTATTGTGAACAGTGAGTGCAAACATTATAGTTAAATGATTATTTTCACATGAAAGATTGATCAAAACAGCTCCCAAATGCAATCCGAAACCTGACAATCCAAACCCATGTTTTCAAATAAAGAAAACACCAGGAGAACATTCACTTCAAATCAAATGAGTGTGATCAAATGAGTGTGCAGCCAAGTATGATTTAGAAGCATAATGTCAGTAAAGGACTTGTGTGGGTGGCTTGTCCTACTAAATCTTCTGAAACTTAAATTAGTGGAGCACATTCTCAACTTCTCAAGTTCTCCAGATTTCATTGTAATGATGGGCTAATTCATTGGTTAACATTATCTAGGTTTATTGTTTATTGATGCTTTTTTGCTATTGCTCATCTAGTTTTGAGAGAGTCCATGACTCGCTCACGCAATCATGCATCACATTTTGTTTTGGTGCATCTTGCTTGACCAAGAGCTGGAAACATCTTCTTCTTACTTAGTGCGCACACATTTTGCACTAAAAGAACATGAAGAAATGGTCTTCAATGACTAAAGTATTCGCCTCGGAATTTGGGGAACTTCCCTTTTGAATTTTATTTTTTTCCTTTTTACCTTTTTTTTCAATTTTGATCCAATATGTCCTTCACTCGTTCAGCACCTACAAACGTGCCAACAAATGTAATAAAGGGTGTTTTTCTTATTTCTTTTTTTTCAAAGCCCTAAAAATTCACTCAAAAACCAACCATTCCACCTTCAAAGCTGGTGTTCTGCTCACTATTTTGCTAAAATGAAGAAATCAAAGAAGGGCTGACATGCACCCACATCAACTCTCTTTTTCTCCAATAAAGATACAAGCTTCCCTCCACCCGTCAAAATTGCAACACTTCAATAGTCAACACATGAACCTTGTGAGTTTCTTCTTCCCCATAGATACAGATTAAGCTCATCAGGGCCACCATTCCCCATTGAACAATAATGAACAGAATCAAGTCCAATACTAGCACCCACTCAGCCATAGTGAACCAGCACCCACCAGTGCACCATGAAGGATGAATGGTAAGTGGACAAAAACAGTTTTCTGTTGGGTTCCAATTCCCTTGCTAGGTAACCATGGTGGTTATCTCAGTTGCCTTTTTTTCCTACCTACCTACTAACAACCCACAGGCAGGTAGGTAGTAAAAACAGTCCTTACCTAGTAATTACCTATTTTCTTACCTATCTACCTATATATGAGACCTATTTCCTACAGAATTGGTTAGCAAGATGAAACCAGATATTATCTCAGTTGAGATTCATTCATCCACAACCGAGTAATAGTGAGCATCCAGTGGATGTTGCACTGGTGGGTGCTGGTTCATTGTGACCCATTCCCACTTATTTCTAATATCAAACACCCCACAAGGGCCATAATATATTATTGTATATTGAATATTGTTAAACTCAACAACAAACAAGTCCTTAATTGAGTATTACTCTTACTTAGAAAAATACCAACATAATAATCAAGGCACCCCCATCATAGCCCTTTTATCCCTTGGTATTTTGCAAACAAAAATATTGGTGACAAGATCATCACCTTCACCAGGGTAACAAGGGGTGTGTCACACTGTGGCCTTGCCATTTGCATTAAAAAAATATCTTTTAAGCCAAAAGAAGAATTATGGGAAACTCAAATATTTATTTCACCATGCAAAAATATAATCTTCAAAACAATCCTCTAAAAGAAAACCAAAATCCTTCAAGATATTATAACTGTATTAACTAATCTCAAGTTTCAACACAAGCCAAAATATCATCTTTTTCAAAAATCCTCATTTAAAAATAGATCTAGTACCTAGGGGCCAAAATCCCTTAAGCTACTATATACTCTATAATGAATATATTAAACACAATATCCTTGCCTTGGTAGTAGGCCAATAAGGCCAACAAAGCAAAATAAATGACTAAAAAGGCTCAAAAGCTTTACCAAGTAGTGGCAAGGATTTGATTCCTATTTTTACTTAGTCCAAGCCTCAAGGTGGCCGACTTTGAGGGACCCGTTCTACCCGGTTTCTAATGGCATTTGGATCGATGTAGCTTTTTCTTCCACGTTTTAATATGGTTTTCGGCTCCTTGTGTCTAGTTCTTAGTTGGCTTTGTTATGACTTTTTGGATACATGTGTCCGGGTTTTCCTATTCTTTTTTTTTTAACATCCTTCAGACTACTACTCCATTGCTCATTGTTGATTCTTCATTATTTTTCCTTTACGGTGTTCTATAACTTCTAATAAGCTTTCTATTTATGCACATAGGTAAACACATAAGTGTTTTGCCATTGAAATGATGTTAAAATCTGCCAAACTTTGTTTTCAAGAAAGCACTACAACAAACCTAAAGAAATCATAAGAAAAGAGAAGGAATGGACAAAGGTTTTGGGAATAATCCCTAAGTGCAGATGAGTATTTTAAATACCTTATCTAGTTTGGCCCATAGGTGTTAATAATAGTTTTCTTTTTTAAATAATCAAGTTTGACAGTAAAATTGGTAATTTATGAAAGTTTTGGCCTAATATTAAGCTGAATAAAAAATATTTCTTAATGTCGACTAAACATTGCACTTAATGTCTATGAAAATATTTTAATTAAAAAATATATTGCATGATATCCTTGCCTAATACCAATTCTTGATTACGAGCATTAGGGACTTCCCTTAATCCACTTACTTAAGTGAGTCGTAATAGACAATGGAGTCCTTATTAAATTATAAGGAAATGATAGGTAAATCACCTACCTATTGAGTAATGAAAAAATAAAATAAAAATAGACCTTAAATACAATCCACAAAGTTTCCAAAATTATGGTATTGCCAGGCAAGTAATTTGCTTAATTTTGGGTAGGTAAAATTTTAAACAAAATTGGACATTTAAAACATATTTCTACTGAACCTAAGTTACTACAATAATAGAAAAATGAATAAGAAAAATCACAAGGTAACTTCTGATGTGAGGGTATATGTTTTTCTTTTCTTTTTTTTCAATTTTGTGATATAGCCAACGTGACCATCATTGACAATAAGATTTGGCCAAATTTGGCTATAAGTGAGAAATAAAATCAAAATTAAGCTCCTTCTACATTTGGGAAACCTGCTATAGAGATCTACATCCATGCATCCATCCATGCATTTTTCCATCCATGCTTTCAATTAGAACCTTATTAAATTGAAAGAGAAAGTTAAAATCCCTTGCTTTTATTAAATAAACCCAAAACCATGTTATGATACCTCTCCAGTATTTGATGAATTCCCCAGTATTTACCCTTTCACATCCATTTTTTCATCCATTCATCCATCCAAACTTTGGACCATAAAAGCATATTAAAATGAATGACAAAGTTAAAATTCCTTAGTTTATTAATAAACCAAAACCTTGTTCTGAAAGGCACCTCCTCAGAATTTGATGAACTCCCCAGTGTTTTACCCTTCACATCCATCCATTCATCCATTCATCCGTCCACGTTTTCAACCACAAAAGCTTATTAAAATGAATGACAAAGTTAAAATCCCTTCCTTTTATTAAATAAACCAAAAACCATGTTATTATGATACCTCCCCAGTATTTGATTAACTCCCCAGTGTTTTTACCCTTCCACATCCATCCATCCATCCATTCATCCATCCACACTTTCAACCATAAAAACTTAGTAAAATGGATGGGAAAATTAAATTCTCTTCCTTTTATATTAAATAAACCAAAAACCATGCTTTGATACCTCCCCAGTATTGACCCTTTGCATCCATCCATTCATCCATTTATCCATCCAAGCTTTCATCCATAAGAAGCTTATTAAAATGAATGAGAAAGGTAAAAATCCCTTCCTTTTATTTAAATAAAACCAAAACTGTGTTATGATAAATACCTCCCTGGTAGTTACCTTTCACGTACATCCATCCATCCATTTGCCCATCCAAGCTTTCATCCATAAAAGTTTATTAAAATAAATGAGAAAGTTAAAACCCCTTCCTTCTATCAAATAAGCCAAAACCGTGTTATGATAAGTACCTCCTCCCCAGTAGTTACCCTTAACATCCATCCATTCATCCATTTGTCCATCCAAGCTTTCATCCATAAAAGTTTATTATAATGAATGAGAAAGTCAAAAATCCCTCGCTTTATTAAATAAACCAAAACCGTGTTATAATAAGTACCTCCTCCCCAGTAGTTAACCTTCACATCCATCCATTCATCCATTTGTCCATCCAAGATTTCATCCATAAAAGCTTAAGAAAATGAATGAGAAGGTTCAAAATCCCTTTGCTTTTATGAAAAAAGCCAAAACCGTGTTATGTATGATAAGTACCTCCGCAGTGTTCGATAAACTCCCCTGCTTTTAAGGCAAGGCGGGCGTAGGGTCCGGGGCTCATAAAGACGTGCATGACCCACCACACACAGTGACAGATCTACTTACTACAAAAACAAAAAAACACCAAAGTCCGCAATCAAAGCCCAAAAAACAAAAAAACAAAAAAAACAGTACCCAAAGCGAAAGCACCACCGTCTTCATCCCCACGCCACCACCAAATTTCGAACCATTCGGACGCGGATTCGAAGAATTCGCAAATGAATTCGGAGCGTTCGGGAAAGCGGATTTGAAGCAATTCGTGAGCGGATTCTGCGCCCGTTCAGATCAGATATTGCACCCACAATTTTTAAAAACGAAGTTTTCCAAAGAGACCGCTTTGCGCAAGCCAAGAACAAGGCGAAGAAAAGAAAAAACCCGCCCCTCCCTTTTTTTTTGACTCTTAATTCGTTGATAACTTGCTTACAAGCAGTCCTAAGTGTGTCATTAGCGGCGTAGTTTTTATTGTTCGGTTTTCGATTTTCCTTTGGGAGAATTTTCGGTGCGTTTGCGGCGGATTTGAAGTCGGGATTGGGAGAATTATTTTTTTGTTGTTCTCGAGTGCGGGGTTGTGGTTTCATTTGTGGAGTTGGATCTTATTAGGTAGCTTGTGTTGTTATTATTGTAGCTTTTGGTTGTGTGTGTTTTGTTGGTTTGGTTTGGTTTGTTTGTGTTTTCTTTTTTTTTTTTTGGGGGGGGGGGGGGGGGGGGAGAGTTTTGTGTTTGTTGTGCTGAAAGTTGAAGAAGCACGGAGTAGGGATACAAGAAAGGTTTTTTCTCTGTATGGAGATCTTCCTCTTGTGTGGTTTTTTTGTGCCAGTTTGGTCTTGTTGCGAATGAGGTTGTTTTGATTTAGAGGGAGAGGGAGAGGGAGAGGGAGGGAGAGAGATGGTTGCGGATTTGTAAGAAGGTTTTTTCAGGTTTTGAAATGTGTGCAAGGTTCTGGCTGGGAGTGAGGATTTGTTGAGAGAGGGAAGGGAAAGGGAAAGGGAGTCATACAGACATACAGACAGGCAAAGAGACAGGAAGAGAAAGGATGGCGGTTGCAGCATTCAAGTCGACGACGAGGAGGACGTGCGATATACGGGGGGTGGAAGTGGACATGCCAGCAACGCCGCGCTCCAGGAACACCAGTCCCGTAAGGCGTTCGCGGCCAACAAGCCCGGTGAGGCGGATGCCGTCGACACCGCGATCTCGGCCTACGTCTCCCACCAAGCACCAACAACCAGCCAAGCAGCAGAATGAGCGCATGCACAGAAGAACGCGAAGCTTTGCGGATTTGTCGTCGTCGTCTCCGCATCATTTCACGGATCCCTCCTCCGTGACTGCCGCTGCTGCCCCGGAGAATCCTCGTTCCCGTGCCAGCTTGGGCTCGAGGTCTTCCGCTCATCACCTTCTTCCTAGTGATTCCGAGGTCAGTAGTCTATGCTACTTCTTCTTCTTCTTCTTCTTCTTCTTCTTCTTCTTCTTACTTACGTTCTGCCGCCCTATTGTGGAAGCAAAAAGTCCGTGCCAAGAGTCTTGATGGCGTGCTGTTTATTGCAGAGTGAAGTAGAACCAAGGTACATGAGATGGACGGAGAGCAGGCGAGACAGTTCGGATAATGAGAGTGTCCATTCTGCAAGAGAATTTGTGCAACGCAATAATGGCCATGGCAAGCACTCTTCTCGACAAACAGTTGCTTCATTGAGAAGATCCATGAGTCAGCTGGAGCTTTCTCAGCCCACCACTCCAGTGTACTATGTAAGATTCAGCATGCATGCACGCATTTCTGATGTGAAATCCATGCGCCAGTGAGAATTTGATCACTCTTGACTGAACACGGAATTTGCAATCCTATTGTATATGATGCTGCAGTTAACCAAAGGGTTCAAGTTCTGATTGAGGGAAGCAATACCACAAGACCTAATCCATTATGTCAGGTAGTCTGTGCAATCGATCACCTCTAATTTTTTAGCCTTTCTGCTTTCCAGAGAAAAGGAAACGTTCCTGGTGAGGATCCTCTTCGAAGAGAGGATGGTGAAGTGCACGTTGAAGAGAAGACTATCCGAGCAGTTCACACACAGACAAAGGTTCAAACCCTCTGTTACAACTGCCTGTATGATGTTTCTTCCTCTGCGGAAGTTTCAACTGATGTTGCCTCCACAGGAGGCCTCAAGGCTAATAAGGTACATCTTTGTAAATCTGAAATGATGCAGAAAAAAGTCTGTCGGGGTTCTTCGATTGCTTGTTGTGTTCCTAGTACTTTGTAGCAATAGTTCTATTCTTATCAGTACAATGAACAGTGAGGCTGTTTCCAATTGGATACATAAGCTGCTTTGTGGTGATTGTAGTCTGCTGTGTAGATCTTTTAGGCACCTCTGAGAATGTTGTTCCTTATAAACTTGTGGAGAGATTTGAGTTTCTACTGATCTTAATTGTTGAATCTTGTGAGACAGGTTCAAGCTAACACAATGGAACCACCATCAGGAGAAATAGATGCCATCAATGTGCATAGTGCAATGCGGGCTGAAGTTAGGCAGGCAGTAGCAGAGGCACTCCATGAGCTTGAACAGGTCTGTGCTGGTTATTTTGTTTGTTTCCTGAACATGATGTATTTTAGGATTGCTGGTACCAGTCTGGTGATGAACTCAGCTTTTGCAGCTGAATATCCTTTGCCAGTTCGTGTCAGGTTTTAGCACATGTCTTTGCTGGGATTCCCACCAGCCCTGTCTCTGGGATGAGCTCATTGTATGCTTTTTGGATGTGCATGATTGACCAGTTGAACCCATCAACACCTGATTGTCCTGAACTATATTGTGTTCCTTGTTCAACAGTCTGTAGGCAAAGACCTTCAGGGCCACAGTCTCTCAGGAAACAACAAATTTCAGGGAATTTCAAATGATGTACGGAAGGAGTATGCAGACAAGCTTGAGCAGGTTTATCTGGAAGTCCACTCAAAGTTCAATGTTAAAGATTCATGTGGCTCAGATTTTCCTTGAGAATTTAGGGCAAGATGTATGTTATGCATTTTTGGGTATCATAGACTCCGCATCAAACAATGGGCATCAATGGTCTTTGTTTTTGATAGGCCCATCTGTGTGCATGTGTCAGGTCAATTCCCCTGTTAGCTTGACAGCGTATTAGTCTGCAATTTGCCTCCTCATTATCTCATTCATTTTTATTTCATATGCAGTCTGAAAGAAAGGTTCAGGAGTTGTTGTCACAGTTAGCTGTTGAAGAGCGACGGTGCCTTGACCTTGTTAAACTTGTGAAGGACCTCATTTTGCATGAACAAGAGGCCCTGCAAGCTCAACGAAGATCCTCTGCCATATTTAAGGTGAGTCTTGTCCATCTTTCTAGTTTTATGTGGTCAGAGAAAGAAACTCATTTGTTGTCTCCTTGCCTTGTTCTCTTGTTGGTCCAAGGTTGTAAACCACTTGTTCCAATTTACAGTTAGTTGATCCCCTGATCTTGTTTAGGTCGATGGCTACTCTGGGTCCTGGCTTGAGTCACAGAACAATTACATGAAATCATGCAGAGAAAGTTTCTTTCCCAAATAGTGGTTGAGCTTACATGCAACTATTGCTGAGAAATACTGTGAATATTCCTGAAACGACAGTAGGAGAACTAAGTCATACATGGGATGTCAACCACTTGGACCTTTCATTAAATTGCAAAAAGCTGGTTTTGTGCATTTGTGTATTCAGGATGACAGGGATATTATGAGAAAGTCATTGGATGAGGAAGCACAGCGTTATTTTGAAGAATGTGTTTCCATTGCAAAGTTGGAGTCTATAGGGGCAGATAGCCTTATGGCCTCTCAAGAAAAGGATATTCTGTCTACTGAGAATGAGGAGCCTTTTGACTGGCCAGTAGAAACAGACTCAGACTCCATGTTTTGCCATGATGACATGCCACAAGTTACTCAAAGAGAAGACCATACAAGGAAGTTGAGTAGCCAAGACTTCAGTGAAGCTCTGCTTGTTGGAAAGTCAGGTGGAAAGACAAAAGACTGTGCACCACTAGGTGACGAGGGAATGCTTCTGCCTTGGCTAGACTGGGAGCCAGAAGTTGACACTCTCAATCGTAAAGAGAGAGTTGAAAAGGTCAGCTGTCTGAACCACACTCTCTTCCATGTACACCTTCCCATTGCATAATTCTAATCTGGACCACAAGGTGTTCTGGTATCAAAAGTTCTGCTGCCCAGGAAAAGGAAAAAATTTATTAGTTTTGGTCAAACCACCTACATTTACATATGTAGTTCATTGCATCTCAGGGCAGGCAGTATGCATGATTTCCCATGCCAAGTCCTGAGATTTTCTGTGGGATGAATATGTTTATGGAGTGATTCCTAAGCATGCAAATACTGGTTACTATTTTGCAGGCTGCTGTTGATTTCAGAGAGTGGAAGAAAGCTTGGGCTCGGAAGTCAATGGAGTGGGGCAAAAGTATGAAGCGAGAAAGAGGCAAGGATGAAGGTGCTGTCAATGTTGATGAGTTCTTGTTTGAGAGAGTTCGGTTATGGCAACGAATTACACATGGAAGAGTTATTGTCTGTGGGGGAAAGCGGTGATATGTTCCTTTACAATTTTATTTTAAGCACAGCCTTTTTTGCATTATCAACCTACAAGCTAAGCTTCTGGCATCATGATGTTTGCTCAACTAACAACTGGAAAGTTTTTGTTGCATTTGAGACCCACTCATTATTGAAGGTAGTGGAGATTGTCTCATTTGAGGTAGAGCAAACCATCTGTCACCTTCTCATCTCCATGTCTTCATACCTTACTTGGGAGAAGTTAAAGCTCGGCATCCAGGCCACCAAGTTTTAGTATACAGAACTGCAATACTTAAGAGGATGTCCCCATGTAATATGCGCTTAAGGTTTACAGAGTCAGAAATAGTGATGACACACAGCCGAAACAAGTGATCTGCATTCGGTGTTGTATTGTGCTATCAGATCTTATGTTGGAATCTATTTTGCTAAATAGGTGTGTAAACTAAATTGTATTTGAACCCTTGTGATCCAAGTACCGCTTGGGCTGTTGGATTCTGGCTCTTCAATGTTTTGGGCCTTTTGAGTAACTTAGCCCCACCCAAGTGAACTTGGAAATTGGGATTGGATATGTACTAGTTCTTCTAATGGACAGAAGCCTGTGGACAATCTGGCACAATCTTTTTTTATGCTTGGTAAAAGAATATGTATTGATTGGAGCCTGTTTTCATCTTCCTGCAATTATGTATTTTGTCACCTTTGCAATCATTTTGACATTTAAGGTTGGGGGCATGGTGAATAGTCTCAGAAATGTAGTGGTAAGGTGGATCAAAAGAGAGTTACAACACCAACCCACAGAATTCCTAAGGTAAGTCCTGCACAACTTGCTTTGCTTTACTCTTGAACTATGTGCAAGGCAAACACCTAATGACAATCACAGAATGTGCCTTTGCACTAATTTCTGTGTACGTTTAGATCACAGTTGTGATTCAAAATCCATTGTAGTAACATCAATTGAACTCTTGACCACATTTCTATGATGCAGATTAACAGTAATAACTCCCAATCTTGGAAAAATCCATTAGGTTAAGGAATGTCTGCAAATCCATTGTCGTTATGGCTTGATGATCATGAACCTTGGTATCATGATTGTCTTGCAAGACAAAGAAGGTTATTAGAATAAAAGGTTTAACACAGCCACATTTGACAATTGAATGTTGTTTGTCATCCAGTCTTTTGCCACAAAACAGAGAATGGCCATTTTGCTCAAAGAGCTAGTCCCAAATGCAATGCTCAAACTTCAAAGGCTTGGAAGTCATTGCCTCTGGGCTCAAGGATGATAATAGTCATTCATGATCTTTTATGAAGTTCCATTGTTGCACAAAGATGGATGGTGTAATGAAGCTTATATGATTGTATTGAACAAACACATCTCAATATGTGATATGCCCAACTCTCAACGACACATTATTCCTAAAAATTGAAGCAAATATATTTTACCTAGAAATGAAAAATGTTAGCAAATGTAAAAATGATGAGGCAGTGGTCTGTCAGAAGGATTAAGCTTTTGCATATTATATGGGTATATCTATGTTGGTTTCACTCATGTTAGTGGTCTTTGGGTTATATAGACCTTGTATTATGTTTGCTGATTCTACAAAACTTGGAAATCATCATATAAAAGAAGCTAAAATGTAAACTTAGCCATTATAGCATTTGCATGTATAAATGTGGATTAACAAAAGTACTTTACATTGAAGTTTGTGTTCGTTTGAAAATGGCATTCACACAAGTCAACAGAACCATATTAACACAATATTGTTTTAGGGACCAATATATGTTCATGGTTGACAAGATACAAGACTTATGATCTTTCATTTATGAAACAATTGTTATTTAACCCCACCAAATATTTGGCTATAGGGTGGCAATCATAAAATACTATTAGAACATCTCCACTATTGGAGAGCCAAACATCAATGCACTATCCACTTGCAAGCCATTGTGTAAGTTGCGGCACATAGTTGACCTTTAATTCAATTTGTCATCTCTCTTGTTTTTGTGCTAATTTACACAAGTTCCAAACAAAATTTCACAGCGAACATTTTTTCTAGTCTTTTGATTTCGCACATCTTTTTATGTTTTCTCACATCTCTAGAGCTTGTGCATCTCTCTTTACACTCATG
>Ga0209611_10013151_pt1 | contig 11445 bp, 6 predicted proteins | sample S1TSphgellanicum_3_FD_187693 | JGI IMG/M metagenome (GOLD analysis project Ga0209611, IMG submission 187693) | Host-associated microbial communities from peat moss isolated from Minnesota, USA - S1T2_Fc - Sphagnum magellanicum MG (SPAdes) (version 2) | ecosystem: Host-associated > Plants > Peat...
AGTCTAATCCCGGGGCTCCCAACTCGACCCTCTACCCCTTTCTAGAGTTGGAAGCCGGGAGCGTGCTACCAAGTTCAACTTTCCGCAACTTGACTTTGTGAAACCCTCAAGTGGGTTCCACCCCCGTGACTTGGGAGCGCGTCATTTGAGCCCTTTGAGGAGTTGGGAGTGCGTCAACAATTCAAACAAAACATCTCCATTAAAAGCAATCAACAAAAATTAGAGTTTTTGAATAAGTATCTTGTTATAATCCAAATTTTGCAATTCGTTGGGGGTATGTATTGGCAACACCATTATACAAAAGCAAAAAATAGTAGACAAAATATTCCCAATGAGGGTGGAAGGTTGTGATGATAGTGGGGCACCAGATTGAGGAATCCCTTTCGATGATTTCATTAAAGAAGGAAGGGGTGTTAAGTTGTCACTTGAGGAAAAATAAATTAATGTTGAACATATTAAAGGTAATGGGAAATTCTATCATTATTTATACCTATTGGACACCTAGCTCAAAGAAGTTTCTTCCAACCTACATGTGGCCCATGTGCACCTATGTGTGAAATATGAATTAATTAGAAATGAACTAAAACTCAACTAAAAGTGAATTAAAAATTAACTAAAAATGGATTGGAAGTGAATTAGAATTAAACTAAAAATTAATTAGAAGTGAACTAAAAGTGAACTAAGAGTTAATTAAAAATGAATTGGAAATAAACTAGAATTTAATTAATAGTGAACTAGGAGTTAATTAGAAGTGAATTTGGAAGTGAACTAAAACTTAATTAAGAGTTAACTGGAAATGAATTAGAAGTGAACTAGATTTTAACCAAGAATGAATTAGAAGTTAACTAGAAATGAACTAAAAATGAACTTGAAGTTAACTAAAAATGAACTAAAATTAAATTAAGAGTTTTGTACAAGTTCATTACAAATCATGAATGAACATTCAAATGAATGAATTCCATATTGCATTGGCATTTGTGACACATTGGGGAAGTCACGGGTTTAATTCCTAGCATTATAACATATATACATGCTTAAGGGGCTAAGATAGGTGGGGTAGGCTAAGTAGGATATATTGTGTTAAGTTAAAGTAAGTCAAGTAAAATAAGGTAGGCTAGGTTAGGTTACCATTTACATACCAACCTTTTTATGACCTACCTACCCACCCACCTACTATATATATATACAAGCAAAAATGGTCCATACTCTACTAGTTAAAAAAACCACCCTAGTCACAACGAACATGTTGAAATCAACTTGTCCAAAATGACGAAGTGGTCTTTTTGATGCATGTTTAAATTGGGTATTTTTTACTAGATTTGTCAATAAAAAAACTAGGTTTTCTAGTAGTGCAATGGGGAGGTTTCATGGTCCATGTGGATATTTATTTTATAAACTTCCTATGACTCCCTCTCGATTTTCTACATTCAAAACTAGAGTTTCATTTGCATTTTACCTCCATCTCCATTGTGACATTTCAGATTTTGTTGATGTTTCCTTTCCTTCAATCTATAGAAGTTCAATGATGAGGAATGGGCGGACATGCCCACTTGCAATCTAGGAAAAAACTATGCATAACATCTAGTTGCAATAATCAAGAAATTACGACACTTGTGTATACACAACAACGTTTGACAAGTATGTTCGTGCTTTCAAATAATGTACATTACACATATAATACTTGTAAGGTGTTCCACCTAGTCATGGATTCGATAGGAATGAATTGTTGTTGAGGAAGGCCCGAGGGTTTATTGATCGTGTTAAACTTGTGGAGGATGTGGCAAATTACACATTTGAGTCATTGTTCATAAATTGCCTTCCACACCTCAAGGGTGAAAAGGTTTTTGGGTTTGTTAAGCGACCTATTGATTGCCCTCCTAGGGTAGACAATGATTCCCATTGTCTTGACCATGTGAATTTCTTTCATCCATGAGTAATTGTTCTTATTATTAAACCCAACATTGTCGAGGATGTATGCATGCAACAACCACCTTTTAGTTTTAGTAATTTACAGCCTTTGCTTTTTTGAGGTGGGGTGGAAGTGAAGGAAATTATTTGTGTTGATGGTTAGTGGCATATTGAATGCTACCCACCCAATTTTATAATTCAATGTTCTACACTATAAAAAATAACATGGCTCAAATTCAAAACAAGAATCAATATTTTACAAACTTGTAAGTGGAACTCATGCTCCATGTTACTCAGGTTTCTAGGTACAATATCAACGTGGATCACTCGAACACCCTAAACATTAGTTTTGTTTCAATGAATTAAACCATTGCATTGGTGGGACAATGCAAAAATATGTAGTTGTTAGGCCTCTAGTTCCAACTATATGGCACATCCAATAAGGTAATAACTTAACTCAAAAGAAGGCAACAACTCTAGAAAAGTAAGGTTTTCCTTTGGCCGTTTACTTAGAAACAACATTCAAAGTTTATTTGGTTCCCATTTTTTTAGCTCATGCAATACCGATGTGCTTGTTGTGAGTTGCCATAGCCTTGTGAAGTTGTTTAATGCAAGTTTTTGGCCTACAACTTGTGGTGGAAAGAAGGTGAAACGACATTCCGTCTTCAAATTAACACAACAACACACCAACAATTGGGAGGTTGACATCTTATTTCTCCAATGAATTGTTTCCCCCCCTATTGATGTCCCACCACTTAGGTATGGATGAATTTATAATATTCATTTTGATGACAAACAATAGGATGTCACTATTGGAAATTTTCCCTAAAAATGTTCATGTATACTTTGTCACAATGTTGGTAGCTTTTTTGGGCAACCATGGGGCATATGTGCAATGTAAACATGTGTATCACATTTTACAAGCGATTATGTTTGATGGGTTCATGGAAAAGTTCATTCATCACTGCACGTGGAATTGGGATGAAGTTCAATGTTTGTTACTACATTCTAAAGCCTTTGAATTTTAATGATAATACATCACAATTGCATTTGCATCAAATCAATTGTGATTTTTTCATTGATAAAACTTGTTGTAGTTCATTAGATTATGTAAGAAGTTTAGACTTTGGCTATGACCTAAAGGTTTTTTTTATTGTGTATTATTTTAATCATTCTAGATAGATGTATATTCCTTTTGTTGTGGTGAATATATATTAGTGGTGTCACATAAAAGTATTTGGCTTCATGAATTTATTTCGATCTAGGTTATGGTTAATATTAGCAATAAAACCTTTGATAGTCATAATGTGCTTCCAATATATTGTCTTTTTATGTATAATATTGTAGTACCTTAGCCATTTCAACACATGTTTGTTAAATAATTAATATATTTTGAGAATTTAATTTCATCAAATATTTTGAAGCGTGTAGTTTCCACCCATTTCAACATTTCTAAAAATAATATAATTATTGTAGAAGAGCCTTAAACATTTGGAGCATTGGTTGCACAAAGGATGATGATAAACATCCTTCTATTTTATTTTGCCTTCAAACCTTCACATGCTGCTACACTTGATAGTTCTATAGGCAAAACCCATGTTCATAATCAATAAACCATTGTTGATCCTAAAACAAACCATGCATGTAACGTGGTAAAATATTCCATGACTTGTCATCGAATATTTTACCATGTCACATAATATTTTCACATGGAAAATGAATATATTAAAAATATTCTATGACATGGCACATAATACTTTTCAAAGATTCCTTCTTGCTCATGTGAATTTGCTTGCTTGCTCATTAGTTAGTGTCATTGGTATAAATGGTGCAACTCAATTGGAATTCTATCAAAACAAGTAATTTTCAATTATTAAGCAACTCCACTACAACTATACCATAATGTCATGTTGACATTATTACTTTTCATCCATCCATTAAAATTTGGCATGTGGCACAATGAGGATTTTTGGATATAAAAATAATTTTCTTTTTGAAGTAGTGATCTCCATTTTCTATTATGATTGTTAGTGATGGTCCAAAATTATGATACATGTTACAATAAAAAATTGTCACATGGCATATTAATGAAAATTTGAAAAATAAAAATAAAAATAAAATTAATAACTAAGTAGGTTGGTACATAATGATAAGTAGGTAGGTTGTTAGGTCCTAAAGCCTACATAAGCAAAGACACCTTTTTTATATAGTTTGTAACACATGATACAAGGACAAAACATATGGGTTAAATCTTTTAATAATTTTTAGATGAAAATTGAATTATAACCACAAATTGTTTTTCCCATATGCTTTATGTTTGTTTTTCATTATGTAAATCATACAATTAAATTAGTGATTATTTGATATTTATATATGTGAAATAATTATTTAATTATCTGAAATATTGATTTAAATGAATTGATTTAATTCAGAAAATTCATTATGAAAATAATTTATCTGGTTTTATTTAAAATAATTATCTGAAAACTAAAATTTTAAATTAAATATCTGATAATTAATTATTTGGATTGATTATTTGAATTAATTAACCAGTGAGCTAGCTATCTAAATAAATTAACTTAATTCAGATAATCAGTTAGTTAATAAATTTAAATAATAATTATTAGATAAATAATTTTAAATAAAAAATAAAAATTATTTGAAGTAATTAGTCTAATTCATTTAATTTATTAATTAGTTACTTCAAATAATTAATTATTTGATTTCAGATGATTTATTATTAGATGATTACTTATTTAAATTCATATAATTAATCATTTAGTATTTGAAATTAAAAAAACGTTATTAATTATTTGAATCAAACTGATTTATAATTCATGTTAATAATTAAATAAATTGCATAGTATCAAATATTTAATAAATTATTGAAAAATAATTCATTACAAAAAAGTTTAATTAAAAATGAATTTGGGTAAATAAACATTAAGGTGTAAATAAACATATCCATATTTACACATGAATTGAATTTTTATTATAATATACACATTGATTTTAATTTCACATTTAAATAAATTACATGTATCTAAATAATTATTTTTGTATTGAATTTAGATAATTAATGATCTCATTATTATTGATGGGATAATAACTATCTCAATTGATTAGTTTAATTCATTATTAAATATCCCCAACTATGATAAATATGTATTTAATTATTATTCTATGAACAATTATTATTCCTATACATCCATATTATTTAGTCTAATTTGCATACTTAGTTAATTTAAAATTAATTATATGAACTACACTAATTTATTTACATTAATATTCAATCATTTAATATAATTAATAAGTTCATAATAACTAAGTGTATTAAACATAGTTAATATTTAATAGTCAAATTGTTGAAACAATATTTTTGTATAACATCTTACATATGAATTTGTGTCTTTATTAAACTATAAGTTGTTACATAATGATCACAACATAGTTGAACAATAATAATTCAATAATGGCACAATAATGGCCTTACTAATTGTATCAATGGAAATCATAGTTGAAAACTAGTTACAAATGTATTCTATAATGGGCATAAAAAATGTGGACACATGGCAAGATCGCATGTATGTACATTGTACATTAATTGTAACATAGTTGTTGTGTCAATGACACAACTACAATAGTTCTAAAATAGTTGTTACATGTAATCAAAGTGCAATTCTTCAAAAAAAAAAACTTGGTTGATTATGGATGTTTGTATAGTGTGACAAATTATTGTATAAAATATCCATTTCCAACACACTTGTAATTATAATAAATTGATTTTTTGATGCAACAATTTATTCATTAATTCTTCATATTTTTAGGGGGGATAGTTGCACAATAGTTTTATATGAATTTTTTTTGATCTTTAGTTGTAAGGTAATGTGATTTCGGTGGATACAATTTTTCATAATCTTTTTAGCCTATTTTAGGATATTATATTTTAGATTATCCTAGGTTTTTTAGGTTATTCTACTTTAGGTTATTATAGGTTATCTTATACTAGTAATAAACCAAGGTAAAATAACCTATAATTATTTAAAATAACATTTAAAAATATAATATAATATAATAACCCATAATGGAATAGTTTTAAATAACTTAAAGGACTTAGGGTTAAATAACTTAAAGTAACATAAAATCTAAATTTAAATAACCAAGAATAGCTTATGGTAGAATAATCAAAAATAATTTAAAGTACAATAGTCAGTAATAATTTAAAATAACATAGGATAAATTATCCTATAATAATTGATAATAACCTATAAAAACCCAAAGTAAAATAATTTAAAATAATACAAAATATACAATAATAGCCTAGGATTATGTCATTAGCACAATAACTATGAAAATGAACAATGAAAATACAAACCTAAATCTAAATTCAAACACAAGACATAGAAATTAAGACAAAACCATAATACATGAAAGACAAAAATATGAAATGTGTAAAAAAAATGTAAACAAATATTTATTATGATAAAACGTGAAAACATAATAGGGGAAAAAAAAAAATGGTTATGGAACAAAATTGTTCCTCAAATTGGTGTTGAACATATTAAAAATAATAAAGGGTTTTATTTTTATTTTTATTTCTTTGGGGATCTCGCTAGCTTGAAAAAACTTCCATGGAGGTTTCCATGTGCCCATCAACTAAGGAAACTTCTTAAAAAATTACTATGGAAGTTTTTTTTTTAAAAAAAAACTACAAATGAATATGAATTAACTAAAATTTAACCAAGAGTGAACTAAAAGTTAATTATGAATTAATTAAAAGTTCATTAAAAATACATTACAAGAATTTAAAATTTAATTTTGAGTTAAATATAAATTATTTTAAAAGGAATTGAAAATTAATTACAAATTATTTAAGAATGGAAAATTAACTATAAATGGATTACAAAGTTATGGATGAAAATTCATATGAATGAACTCCATTCATCATGTGACTGTGTTTAATATTGGCATCCATGATAGATTAAAATAATTAAAAATAACCAAAAATAGGCTAAAGTAAAATATCCAAAAATAATTCAAGATAAAATAATTGAATATTAACCCAAAATTTTGAAATAAAATATTCATGAATAATTTAAGCTAAAATCACTAATAGTAACATGGGGTGAAATAATTTATGATAACATATGATAAAATAACTTAAAATAATTTAGAATATCATAAAGTAAAATAACATTCAGTAAAAAAAATATAAAGTTACATATAGTAATGTAAATTAACTTAAGGTATAACAATTTAAAATAACATGAAATAACCAAAATAACCTAAGATAGAAGAACCTATGATAATTGAAAATATTCTAAGGTGGAATATAACTTAAAGTAATATAAATTAACATATAATATCCTAAAATAACCTAGGGTCAATTTAGTTTAAATAACAAAAAAAGATAAAATGGAATAACCTATGATAACCAAAATTAACTTAAGGTTAAATAATTTGGAACAATGTAAGGTAGCCTAACTTATAATGATTTAAATAAAACTTTAAATGGCTTGGAAATAATTTAAAATAACTGAAAATGACATAAGGCAGTTTTAATAATTAAGTAATTAGGGTAAATAGGCCAAGTCATGTAAGTAAAATATGAAAAAATGTTCGTAATGATGTGATGACAAGTATTATCACTTGTTAAAAAAATGGTGCAATGGTTAAGGGTTTGGACTTTTTATGTGAAGGTGAAGGGTTTAAATCTTCACACTTATAACTTATTTGAATGTTTTAATTAGCTTATTTAAACTAACCTTCTAAACTAGCCTACTTAATTTAACCTTCTAGGTTAATCTAATAGGTTAAGTAAAGTAGGATAAGTATTTTACAAATAAATAAATAAATAATATTTTGAATATTAATTATTAAGTTAGGTAAGTAGATAATGCACATAGGGTAGGTAGATACATAAATAAATAAATAATACTTAGGTATTATTATTTATTAATAATTAAAATTTATAGGTTTACTAAAAAAATTCCTAAATATTTTGTCTCATTTTACTTGTAAAAAATACCTAATAAAAAATATTAAAATAACTAACCAAAAAGATTTAATCAAAGTGAATGTGTTGAAATCAATTTGTCCAAAATGGCATTTTGGTCAAGTTGGACATGAAGGCAAAAATACCACATGTGGGGTTTTTTGACTAATTTTTTTGGGTCAAAAAGACCGTGATTTCTTGTAGTGTAATGAGTTACCTTATTCATTGATGCCCAAAACATGCACCATCAAAAGTAAACCTCAAATCCATTCTTCTAAAAATTGATTCTATGGTCTTTAGATTAGTTCTTTTGTTTTGGACAAAATGTAAAACCTTGGATGTCAACAAAAAAACCTAAGATAACACCTTCAATTGGGCTTTCAAATGCCTATAGTTACATGATATGATTTCCAATTAAAAGTAATAAATTTATGACAAGAGCGAAGGTATCTTGCTACCTTCAATTCCTCCACAAATCAATAGTGGTGGCAAATGTAGCATCAAGTAAATGTCACACATGTAAATCTAAGTATTGACCAACCATGGAAGGTAATATTTCTTTAAACAAGGTCTTATGAGAAGGGGAAACTAACCTTGGATCAAATTTCAATGCCAACCTACACTTCCACAAGTTTTCAAATGTGTTCAAAAGGAAAAACCCTTTAACCATGAAGATCACCCGCTACTCAAAATTCATTAGAAGAAATTTGAAAATAAATAATTTTAATTGCAAAAGACAAAATGTTAGTTGTAATGGACACATGTGAGTATAAACCATGTAGTTGCCTTGGACAAGTGGCAAAAGATAATTGATCGTACAAAACTCCACACAACATGTATAGTCATTTCAGTAGTTGCATATTGCTTGCAACTATAAGGTTTTTTCATCCATTGATTAATTGTAGGACTATGCAATTACACATGCAACCACATATATTGGGCAACATTTTTAAAATTAATTGAATTTAAATGATTTAATATAAATTTTTAAATCACATGTATTAGATAGATTATTTATATTTATAGAAATAAACAACTATAAAATTCATATTATTGGTAATTTCATATTTTTTGTTCCATGAATTGTTGACATGGGTCATTACCTAGGTTAGGCTAAAAACCTAATTTAGATAGCTAAGTAAGCCACCTAGTCTAAGTATTTAAGTAGGCCTAAATAGGCACCTAGGTTAAGTAACCTTATTATGTAAGGTATATATAATCAATATACCATTGTTAACCATAATTATGCCACTTGTGAGGCTGGATCCTTAAACCCCAAGGATAGATATCAACTCCTTTGCCATCAACCCACCCTACTTGATGTGAAAATATAGTAAAATGCATTCTATGTAACCCATACATGATTTTAAACATTGCACAAACATTAATTTCAATTTTTCATATCTTATTGATATGTGTTCAAATGGAAAAAATTACAAGTTTATTTTTAAAGTACTTTCAATGATGTACACATTTAAATATATTTTTCTTCCAAAAATGTGCATTAATTTGGATTTTTATTAAATCTTGTTAAATTGAATTACATTTTTATGAATGTTCATTGGAAAAACAAATTCAAACACATGATTTATAAATGGAAAATATTTTATGTCTAATTTTTATTAATTAATCAATTCATTCATTTATCACCCACATTTTAATCTTTTATTTATTTAATTTTTAAAAATGTGATTATAATATATCATTATATTGATTAATTCACATATAATTTCTATAAATGGATAATATATCAATCACATTTCAAAAAAATGTATTTTTTATATCAATTATATTTTTTATGATGTACAATATTTTTTATATTTATAATTTTAATCTAAAACATATTTAATAATGTTAGATAATTGATTATTGATGAAATTTTAAGTTTTATATTTCTAGAAATGAAATATATAAATTTAATAAAAAAATATGATAAAAGTTTTATGATCAAATAAATGATATATTTCTTAGACATTTAAAACCTCTATTTGATTGAATATATATATCATATTTGATTATGAGTATAATATGTTGTAATTTTACCAATAAAATTTAAACTATATGCATAATATATAATTAAATAATCATCATATATAATATTTATAAATATATCATAACTCAAATATATTATATATATATAATACTTTGTACTGTTAATGTCAATAAACAATTAAACATAAGTTGATTATCAAACAAATATTGTAATTCCAAAGATGCCACATATATTTTAGGTTTTGCCATTCAACTACCACTTTACATTGTAATAGAACATGTCAAAAATTACATATATCCAATTATAAATTAAACTGCATGTGCATTCCATTATGCAATTTCCATTACGCATTTCCATTGATCCACATAGTTTCAAACTTTAGATCAAAATTTTGTGAACAAACATAAAAAATAACTCAAATTTTTGTGGGAATTTTGTAAAACCAATTTTCTTTTGTCCACATCCACCTTTACTCCCACTTGGTCCCCATTGATGCATAGGTGGGAGTGTAATTTAGTGGGAATTGTCCACTAAACATCCATTACAATGGAAATCCATGATTTAATCCATCCATCACATTATTGTGTGATGGTGTTTTCCACCCAACTAGTTGTTGGGTGGAAGGCTTTAATGGAAATGGAAACTATTTGGATGATATTGACCTAGTCCTTTGAGAATTAGACTTGAGTTTGATCTTGTTTTTCTATAGGGTGTCAAGTCTAAAAAAGGCAAAAATTGCACCTTATGTTAATTTTGAATGTTTTTTTGGTTGGTTGGGGCCTTGTGCCATTGCTATCATTCTACTATTTTAATAATGACATGTTTTCACCATTAGAAACAAAATTTACAACATATGTAATTAAAATCTTAACATGTTTAAATTTGACATGTCATTTCATAAAACCTATCCCATAAGACTTGTTATATGCAAAAAAAATAAATTCCCCCTTTGTCTTTTTTTCAATTAATGTGGGAAGCACCATATTAGTAAGGCAAATTGTGCACATCATTTGTTGTACTTTATCACCTTTAAGGCTTTCATCATTATTTATAACAAATAATGCCCAAGGGCTTGATTTATAGTTCCAAGCAATTAAAAATTTGGCTTGCATATGCATTGTTGTTAAAACCTTTATTAATCAAACTTCTTGATTGGTGGAAGTTTAAGTTTTCACATTAACACCTAAATAAGAAAAAATTATGTTGCCCCTAAACACATGATAAATGGAGGCAAGGAATCTTGTAATCTTGGGATCAGATCTTCATGTGGCAATGAACTTAAAGTCTTCACATGCAATCTTCCCCATTTGCCATAATTGCTTTGACAAAAATGACAAGTAGTTCAAAGGATCATGATCAATGGACCAATAAATAAGAAGAAGACTAGGATGACTTACAGAAGAGTAGGAATGTGACCACAAGGGAGGGGTAATGTGTGCTCATTTGAAGAGTTTGATGTTTTCTCCCACCATTACAGTTCATTGACTATGAGGGTGCTAACAAGTTAAGCTTCATTTTTGTGTTGCAATTCTTCCTTCCATCAAAAAAA
>Ga0209611_10013152_pt1 | contig 11444 bp, 14 predicted proteins | sample S1TSphgellanicum_3_FD_187693 | JGI IMG/M metagenome (GOLD analysis project Ga0209611, IMG submission 187693) | Host-associated microbial communities from peat moss isolated from Minnesota, USA - S1T2_Fc - Sphagnum magellanicum MG (SPAdes) (version 2) | ecosystem: Host-associated > Plants > Peat...
TGGCCGGTTCTCGTCAATCGGCCTAGTTGCGAAACGGGTTTTCGACAGTCAGCGTCCCAAACTTTTGGCCATGCTGAAGATCTTCACTGAACAGAAGCGCGCAACCTGCATCTTGGGCTGCCGCAACGATCAACGCATCGTAAACGGATAATTCGTGCTCGCGGGCCATTTGCACGGCCCGAGTGTGAATTGCTTTGGTAAGCGGAGCTACAGGACCGAACAATTCCTCAATGACTGCCAGGGACGCTTCAATCTGTACCCATCCATAATCTACATTGGTAATGTATATCTTATGCTCGGTCAACGACCGTGACAAGCGGGTGTCGATCGGCATCCGCGAATGGCCGCTGTCCGGCACTCCCATCCAGTCTTTGAATGTCGCAAGTTGGCCGGTTGCCGTCCGAACGCGCCTGGGAATTCAGTGCTGTTCAAAGTACGCCTTATTCTGCGCAATTCGCGAATCAAGGAGGGCCAGAAGCAACACGGCTTGCGCACGAATTGGCGTCCAAGCTGGATGCATCATATTTGGGACGTTTGCGGCATGTCCCTCGGCAAAAGTAAGCGTCGATTCGGGCACCGCGGCGACTGCAGAAGCTAGAGCCGCAATCGCGGTCTCCTCTGCCTCGTTCAGCTTCCCTTTTCCTATGACGTACCGCCCAGAAAGAATCTTTTCGGCACCGTGGATGCTTGGTATTGGCCGAACTGCGATCTTTAAAGATTGCCGCAGCTCATGCCGGTTTGCGTATGGCGTCCAGCGCCGCGCGGGCCAGAAATCCGGATCGAGTCTCACCCTGTTTCTTTGCGTGGGCGTCGATTGCACGCAGAATGCGCTGGGGCAATGTGATGTTGATCCTCGCGGCCTTGTCACCAAGTTCGCTGGCATCTACGTCCACGACGGCCCATGTCCAGCCGCGATAGTTACGCTTCTTCCGTAGCAGTTCAATCGGGCTCGGTGCCGGGAACGGCTGTCCATCGTCCAGAAGCCCTTCGAGATGAAGCAAAATGGCTTCTCGCGAATTGGTCAGCGCGTCGTCCAGAGTATCGCCGGCGGAGAAGCAGCCCGGCAGATCCGGAACCACCACGCCGAATGCATGTTTGGCATCACCTGTTTCAATTGCAACTGGATAGCGCATAAATCCTCACTTCAATCCGGCCTGCTTGCGAATCGCCTGCGCCAAGCCTTTTCCCAGATCTTTCTTCGGATGCGGCACGGTAACCGTGCCGGGCTTGGTCGGATGCGCAAATTGATGATGGCTACCGCGGGTACGCTTGAGCTGCCAACCATCAGCCTGCAATAGCTTGATTAAGCTCCCGGCTTTGCATCGTGTGTATTATACACACCGCTCGTCACTTTGACGAAGGATAGGCGAGTTTGTTCTTGCCGATGCTTACCGAGAACTGCATACGCCGGCGGCGACCTCCTTCGAACACGCCTGGTTCTTGCTGCTTGCCCTCGGGCGGCGCGATGAGATTACGCCCAGGCGCTGCGCGACGTGCGGCGGCGTGCAATTGCAGGATCTGCTTGCCAAGCGCGGGATGGCTTGCGCGAACTGCGACACAGCGGGCGGGCTTTTGAGCCCTGAGCGCCCAAGCTGATACCGTTGAGTCGGCGATATATGCGGCAATTGGCTATGCGCGAGCCGCACCTATGCAGTGATCCGCCCCTTGGTAGTCGAATCACCTTAGACGAGGCACCGGCTCCATGGTAGAATTTTATCTATTGAGGTAGACATGACCCTGAACATCAAGGATCCGAAAGCCCACGAACTCGCCCGGAAGCTCGCGGAGCAGACCGGAGAGACCATGACTCGGGCGGTCACGGAAGCGTTGCGCGAGCGCCTTGCCCGAGTTACCCGCGCCCAGAAACCGGAAGCCACGGCGGATGAACTGCTTGCCATCGGACGTCGCTGCGCTGCTACGCTGAAGGGTAAACCCGTCGATCACGGTTCCCTGCTCTATGACGAGCGCGGCGTGCCAAAGTGATCGTAGATACCTCAGCAATCATCGCGGTTCTCTTCAACGAGGACGACGCGCGGATCTACGCCGAGGCGATCACATTGGCCGATTCATGCCGCGTATCGGCGGCAACGTTCGTTGAAACCGCGATGGTCGTCGAGGCGCAGACCCGGCACAACGGCGGCCGCCAACTCGATGCATTCATTCGGCGAGCATCTATCATTATCGAGTCCGTCACCGAAGAGCAAGCCTACATGGCGCGCCAGGCGTTCATAGATTTCGGCAAGGGTCGGCACCGCGCCGGCTTAAATTACGGTGACTGCTTTTCGTACGCCCTTGCCAAGGCGACCCGAGAACCTCTGCTATTCAAGGGAAAGGATTTCGCGCAGACGGACCTTGTCGCTGCCCGATAGATCAATGGGACACAAGCGGTAGAACAACGGCCGCTGCGTATGTCATCAGCGAAGCCGCGCCCTGCTAGAATCGGCGCATGCAGGAAAGGAATGTCTTCGCCGGTCCGTACTTGGACCGCGCCGCCCATTTGCGCCAGGATCCGGATTGGTTTGCCGGCGCGCTCGCCGATGAACGCAGCCGTGCGATACCGGTTTGGAATTCTCGCAGCCTCATCGCGCCGGGGGAGAAACCGCGCGCCGCGTTCATCGAGCTGTCGCGCATGCCCCCGGGGCGGCGTGGCGCGGCCGATCTGATTCTGCTGGGCCGCATCGGCGAGACGCACTACTTCGCGGCGGATTTCGACTCGATCGAGCCGCCGGTATTGTTGCCGGGAGCGCGCTTCGAGGATCTGCGCCTGGTGGCCTCCGTACTGCCGGCGGAGGAAGCGGGTCTGTTGGCGTATGCGCGCGCCATGATCGCCTGGCGCCGACGGCATCGTTTTTGCGGCACATGCGGCACGGCCACCCAGCCCGCCAAGAGTGGACATGTGCTCGTGTGCTCCGATCCGGCGTGCCGCAGCGAACAGTTTCCGCGCATCGATCCGGCGATCATCGTCCTGGTCAGCGACGGCGATCGAGCCCTCTTGGGAAGACAGGCGAGCTGGCCGCTCGGACGCTATTCCACCATCGCGGGCTTCGTCGAGCCCGGCGAATCCCTAGAGGACGCGGTGGCGCGCGAAGTGATGGAGGAGACCGGCATCGAAGTCGATCACATCGAGTACCACTCCTCGCAACCGTGGCCTTTTCCGGCATCGCTCATGCTCGGGTTCATGGCGCATGCGGTCACTTCGCAGATCCACCTGCGAGATAACGAGCTGGAAGATGCGCGCTGGTTCAGCCGCGCCGAACTCGCTGCGACGAATGCATTGTTGCCGCCACGGCAATCGATATCGTTCCGCCTCATCGAACATTGGTTCGACGCCGGTGGCGGTAAGCCCCTGCGCGACATTCATGGGGGCTCGCCCTGGCCGGCATCGCGTTAGACGGTGGGTTTGCCACTCTTTCCTTCGTTCTGATCGCCGCGTTCTCGGCCGGTTTCGTCGACGCCATCGTGGGCGGCGGCGGTTTGATTCAACTGCCGGCGCTGCTCGCCGGCTATCCCACGGTTGACGCGCCTACGCTGCTGGGCACCAACAAGCTGGGCAGCATCTGCGGCACGGGTAGCGCCGCGCTGCGCTACCTTCGTGCGATGCGCCTTCCGTGGCGCGCGCTGCTACCCGCCGCCGCGATCGCGTTTCTCGCGGCACTCGCCGGTGCACGGCTGGTCAGCGCCGTATCCCCGGCGCTGTTCCGGCCCTTGGTGCCCGTCATGCTGTCGCTGGTCCTGATGTACGTACTGTTTCACAAGGACTTCGGTGCGCGTCATGCCCCGATCGTTTTCTCGCCCGGCCGCGCGGCCTTCGCATTGACGGCCGTCGGGCTCATCGGCCTGTATGACGGCTTCTTTGGACCGGGCACCGGCAGTTTTCTGATGTTGCTGTTCATGCGCTGCTACGGCTTCGATTTCTTGCACGCCTCGGCAGGCGCGCGCACGATCAACGTGGCGACCAATGCCGGAGCGCTGTTGCTGTTCGGCTTGCGGGGCGAGGTTCACTGGGCGTTGGGATTCGCGCTTGGCCTCTGCAATTCCATCGGCAGCTTGCTGGGAACTCACACCGCCATCAAGCACGGCTCTGGATTCGTGCGGGGGGTCTTCATTGCGATCGTTTGCGCCTTGATCGTCAAAACCGGCGCGGACGCATTCTAGCCGCGTTCCCAGTGCCCCGGTCTCAAGTGCCAGCCGTCGCCTTGCCGCACCCATTCGTGCGCGACCCAATGATGCCCGGGATGGGGCGCCTCCCAATGGCCGCCTACCCATTCATGTCGATCGCCGACCCAGTTCCAATAGCCGCCGATCCAGACGTAGCCTGGATTCGGAGCGACGCCGTAGACTTCCACGCGCGGCGGCGGCGGCGCCACCATCACCACGCCGCCCGCGTAATGACGCTGATCGGGCACCACGACACATCCCGTCAATGCCACCGCCAGTATGAGCCCCGAGGCCAATGCCGACTTGAACGACTTGCGCTGAATCATGACCACAACCGCACGTTATGAGAACCGGAAGACGCAGAACGTCTCGAAAGCATCGACGTTGACGCCTAGGTGCAGAAGAATACAGTCCTCAATCCCGGTTCACCACTGCCGACGCGCTGACTGAAGCGCACCCGTCAGCCAATTGGCCATATGTCCGGGCGGCGGCGGGCCTGCTCTTACTACGCCTTGGCTTCATCGTTGCGCCGTCTGCAGGGCCGCTTCGCGGCTTGCAGCGAACGCGTGCGGCTCGCCTTCAGGCGATACATGGCCTGGTCTGCGCGCTTCAGCAATGCATCGGCGCTCCTGGCATCGTGTGGGTATAGCGACTCGCCGATGGCCGCGGTCAAGTGATGTTCTGTGCCCTCGACCCGATATGGTAAGGCCATCCGCTCGCGGATGGTCTGCGCGACGCGCGTCACCGCGGCCGCATCGGGCACGCCGGGCAGTATCACCACGAATTCGTCGCCGCCGTAGCGGCCGACGATGTCGCCGGCGCGTACCCGCGCGGCAATGCGCTTCGCGGCTGTCGCGAGGACTTTGTCCCCTGCGGCATGCCCATACTCATCGTTGATCCCCTTGAAGCCGTTCAAATCGATGAACAGCAGGCCGACGCGCTGCCACTGTCGTGCGGCCTCGGCGATCGCGGCTTCCAACAATTCCTGAACGCGTCGCCGGTTGTAGAGTCCGGTGAGCGAATCGCGATCGGCGAGGCGCTGCATCTGGGTCTCACGCTCCTTGAGCGTCGCCAACTCGCGCAGCAGATAGGCGTTGAACAAGCGCAGATTCTCGAGTTCGCGCCGAGCCTCCCCGCCCTTCGTGGCGCGCGATGGGGACGCGGCCGCGTCGCGCAGCTGGGGTGAGCGTGATGTGATTACCGCTTCATTCAATGACATGTCGTGCCAACCTATCGCCACCGGCAAGGGTGAATATGTCGGATTCTATGAACGCGGCCACGGCCCTAGCCGTCGGCAGCGTGCTCCTAAATATGTAAGATTTGACCGACCGTCATTGGTTCCACTCGAGGTTTGACGGGCCGCCACGGTGTGAACGGATTCACGTTTCGGGCGCGCGTCGAGGCCAAATAATCGCCCATCGGGTCAACGTCCTTGGGGTGCGTGCCGTTACCACTCGCATGATGCAACCCGAAATCGCCGTACTGCGCTTTGGATTGGGCGCCCGCCCGGGGGAGTTGGCCGCTGCTGCCGGCGACCCACGCGTATGGCTCGAACAGCAGATCAAGGGGCCGGTACCGCTCGCGGGCGACACGCCCTTGGCGCCTTCCGAGCAAATTTTCCGAGAGCTGCTGGCGGCACGCGAAGAGCGCCAGGAGATGAAACGCGAGAGCGCTACCCGGTCCGACACGGACGTGAAGTTCAATCCGATCAGAGACGCGTACTTGCCTCATTACCGCGCACAGGTGTTGGCACGCGCTCAAAGTGCCGCCCTCACCAGCCGGCCGTTTGCGGAACGCCTGGTGCACTTTTGGTCCAACCATTTTGCGGTGTCGGCCGACAAAGGCGCGGTGTTCGGTGTCGCCGGGACGCTCGAGAACGAGGCCATCCGGCCGCATGTCACCGGCCGCTTCGTCGAACTCTTGACGGCGGTGGAAACGCATCCCGCGATGATCGGCTTTCTCGACAATCAATATTCGGTCGGCAAGGATTCCGAGCTGGCGCTGCTCGCGCGCCGGCGGGACGAACGGCAAACCGCGCGGCAACGGGACTCTGCCCCGGACAAACCGCGGCGCGAGTTCGGCATCAACGAAAATCTGGCGCGCGAAATTCTGGAACTGCACACTCTCGGCGTGAACGGCGGCTACACCCAGAGCGACGTCACCAGCTTCGCGCAAATCATCACGGGCTGGTCGATCGGCGGCGGCAAGGGTCGGCTGGCCGGCGGCGAGCCCGGCCGCTTTTACTTTCGCGACAACTTGCACGAGCCCGGCGCGAAGACCTTCCTCGGCAAGACCTACCACGAGGAAGGACAGCGTCAGGGCGAGGCGGTGCTCGCGGATCTGGCGCGAAACCCAGCCACGGCGCGCTTCATCGCTACCAAGCTGGTGCGGCACTTCGTCGCCGACGATCCGCCGCCGGCCGCGGTGGAGCGGGTGGCGAACGCCTTTCTACATTCGGGGGGCTATCTGCCGCACGTGTACACCGCGTTGATCGCTGCGCCGGAGGCGTGGGATCCCGAGATGCGCAAGTTCAAGACGCCCGAAGACTTCGTGTTCTCGACGTTGCGGGCCCTCGATGTCGCGCCGCGCCAGCCGGAAGAGGTGGTGCGCAGCTTCGAACTCCTGGGCCAGCGTCAATACACGCCGGGATCGCCCGCGGGCTGGCCGGACACCTCGAAGAGCTGGGACGGCTCCGATGCCCTCATGCATCGCGTCCTGTGGGCGTCGAGGGTCGCGGCGAAGTATGAACGCGGTATCGCTCCTGAGGATCTAGCCGCATCGAGTCTCGGCGCCTACGCGCGTCCGGAGACGATGACGGCTCTGCGCCGCGCAACCTCCGGCGGCCAGGCTGTGGCGCTGTTGTTGATGAGCCCTGAATTTCAACGGAGATGAGCGATGCCGAGATCTCTTGATGCATTCAGCCGACGCCGCTTCCTCGCGGCCACCGGCGCGCTGGCGGCGAGCGCCGCGCTACCCAATGTGTTGTTCGCGCACACCGGGGGCTCGTCGCGTCTCGTGGTCGTCATCCTGCGCGGCGCACTCGACGGTCTCGCGGCCGTCCCGCCGCACGCCGATCCTGACTACTCAGCGCTGCATCGTGAACTGGCCATATTCGCTCCGGGCGTCGCCGATGGCGCCCTGCCGCTCGATCATACATTCGGCTTGCATCCCTCCCTGGCGTTCCTGCACGAACGCTACGGTGCCGGCGAGTTGGTGGTGTTCCAGGCGGTCGCCTCCCCCTACCGCGATCGCTCGCATTTCGATGGACAGAATGTGCTGGAGAACGGACTCACCAAACCCATCGGCACGGCGGACGGCTGGCTGAATCGCGCGCTGGCCGCGTTGCCGAGCGGGACCGGCCGGACCGCCGAACGGGCGGTCGCGATCAGCCAGAACATTCCGCTGATTCTGCGCGGCGACGCGCCGGTGATATCGAAATCGCCGCAAGCAACTCCGGATGTCGATGAGGACTTGCTCGCGCGCCTCGCCGATCTGTATTCCAAGGACGATTGGTTTTCCGCCCGCTTGAGCGAGGCGGTGCAGACCGCGCAACTCGGCAATGAAGGCGCCGAATCGCCTGCCATGACTGCGGCCTCCCCCAGCAAACCGACGGTTCCCGACCGCGTCGGCGGCGTGATGCGCATGGCAGCGACGTTGATGCGCAGCGAGGGGGGACCCGAAGTCGCGGTCATCGAGGCTGGCGGCTGGGATACCCACGCCAACCAGGGAGGCGCGAAGGGCGTGCTGGCACAGCGCCTGGCCGGCCTAGATCAGGGTCTGCGCACTCTCGCGGCGGAACTTGGGTCCCTGTGGGGACAAACGGCGGTGTTGGTGGTGACCGAGTTTGGCCGCACCGCGGCAATGAATGGCACCCGCGGCACCGATCACGGAACGGGGGGCTGCGCGTTTCTCGCCGGAGGCGCGGTGCGCGGCGGGCGCGTGATCGCCGATTGGCCGGGCCTTGCCCGCACGGCATTACTCGATGGCCGGGACCTAAGGCCGACCCTCGATCTACGCAGCGTATTCAAAGCCGTACTCGACGAGCATCTACACGTCGACGCGAAAACCCTGTCCGGCCGAATATTCCCCGACAGCGCCGGTGCCCGTCCTCTACAAGGACTGATACGCGCCTAGGCGCCCGTCGGACTCAAGGGACCGGCCCCTGCGTCCGGCGGCGAATTTCTAGAACGCTGACGGCTCGGTCCCGGCGCTCGGCGTCGACAGCGGCGCCTCCTCGGCCGACGTCACGGGCGGCAGCGTCATCGGTGCCGGAGCAATCGGCGCTGCGACTTTTGTCGGGGCCCGCGCTTTCTTGGCTTTGGGCTTCGCTTTCGCCGGCGAAGATTTGACCGCCTTTTTTGCGGCCTTCGCTTTGACCGCTTTCTTTGCCTTCACCGGTCGCGCGGCCTTCTTCGCGACTTTTTTCTTGGCGCTCCGCTTGGCCGGGGCTGCTTTGGCTTTTGCCGTTGAACGCTTTTTCTTCGACTTGCTCTTCTTTGCCATGGTCACTCTTCTCCTGGGGAGTCATATAAACTCAACGTGAGAGTAGCCCCGAAAAAGTCTGCTGTCATCTGTGCATGATGCTGGAGTCAGTCACATGGATTGCGTAGGCTCTCCAACGTGTTGCCGACAGAACCCATTCGCCCGTTGAGAGATGTGTGGTTGAGACCCCGCGCCGTGTTTCGTGCAATGGCGGCGCGCCCGGCCGGACCGCTCGACTATGTGTTGACCGCCGCGCAAGGGGTGGTGAACTTCCTCGCCTTGTTTCGCACGCAGAGCGCCGGCGCGCACAACAGCGTGGCGGAAATTCTCGGCGAATCCTTGCTGCTCGGTCCCATCGGGGGTGTGGTGGGTCTGTTCCTGTTTACGGCGATTTACGGGCGCCTGCTCAATCGTGCCGGCGGCAAATCGACGCGCAATCAGGTGATCCATGTACTGAGCTTCGGCGGCGTACCCGTTGTCGCCTCGCTCGGGATCTGGGTGCTGACCGCCTTGCTTGCCGGCGAATCGACCTTCATGGAGACCCCCGGCGCCGACGTTGAAACCTTCGTGATCTTACTGCTCGATGCCCAGTTCATCGCCTATGTGCTGCTCCTGCTGTGGAGCGTAGTGCTGCAAGTGATGGGCTTCAGCGAAATTCAGGGAATCGCCACCCGCAAGGCCTTTTGGGTTTGGGTGCTCGGGCAACTGGTCGGACTCTTGGCCGCCATTTTTCTGAGTGTCGTGATCGCCACGCTGTTCCCCGACATCATGCCGCATTGATGCGAGTAAGCAGTAACGGCGATTACTCAGGAAAGCGAATGACCTAAGAAAGTGGGGCCGCTATCGTCGGCTCGCCGGGAGTGATTTCGGCGGCGGGAATCGGCGCCGCGGTTGGGAGCTGCGTCGGTGTCGGTGTCGCCGCAGGTGTCGGTGGCAGTTTGGGCGGCGCGCGTTCCAAGCGCTCGATCACCGACCGCGCAACCTCCGCCGCTGAACGTACCTCTTCCACTGTGGGCGGCGGCTTCGGCGCCGCCGCGCGGCGCGGCTTAGCCGGTGTGGACTGTGTTTTGGCCCCGGCCATCCCCAACGCTAAGGCCTTCCGGGGATTAGGCGGTTTCGCGGTCTGGCCAAGTTTCGACGCCTGCGCGGCCTTCGCGGCCGCGGCGGCCTGCTTCTGTTCGTGGCCGCGCAATGCCGCCGCAGCTGTGTCGGCCTTTTTTCGGGCGAGCTTGGCGGCCTTCTTCGCTGACTTCGCCGATTTCCGAGCAAGCTTGAGCGCCGACTTTGCCGCCCGCACCTGCTGCTTGGCGGCCGCGGCCTCCGCAGTCGCCTTCTGTGCGTCCGCCTCTAGTCGTTGCACCGCAGCAGCCTGTTTCGTCTGGATTCTCACCCCGTTGCGCTTCAAGGCAGCACGCGAAACAAGAATCGACGGATGTCGGCCACTTCCTCGGGGCACACCGCGTGACCCATCGGGTAGTCGTGCCATTCGACGGCGTATCCCTGCTGCAGCAGAAAATTGCGCGCCTGCAATCCCATCGCAATCGGCAGCGTGGCGTCGGCCTGTCCATGGACCATCAATACGGGCGTGGCGTCGTTGGCGGGTGCCCGTTCGGCGCTGAAGCTCGCCTCGCCCGGCAAATAACACGACAGCGCCATGACGCCGGCCAATTTCTCCGGCAAGCGCGGCGCCGTATACAGCGACACCGCTCCGCCCTGGGAAAACCCGGCAAGCACCACGCGTTGCGCAGGTATTCCGCGCTCTGCTTCCCGGGCGATCAACTGCCTAATCTGCGCGTCCGTTTCGCGAAAGCCGGCCGTGTCTTCGGCGGCCTGTCGATTCAAGGCCTTGATGTCGTACCAGGCCCGCATGCTCATACCGCCGTTGATCGTCACCGGACGCACCGGAGCATGCGGAAACACGAAGCGCCACGCCCGCTCTGCGCGCCGCACGATCTCCGGCACTATGGGTTCGAAGTCATGCCCGTCGGCGCCGAGGCCATGCAGCCAAATCACCGCGGCGTCCGGTTTCGCGCCGGTTTCTATATCGACCGTTTCCAGCATGAGGCCTATATTATCATCGCCGCATGCCGGTCACGCTGGATCATCTGCGCCGTTATGCGATCGCGCGGTCACTGTTCAAACCCACCACACTCAGGCGAGCGATCGGCAAACTCGGCTTCGTCCAGGCTGACCCCATTCGCGCGCCGGCTCGCGCCCAAGATCTCACCTTGCGCCATCGCGTCACGGATTATCGCGCCGGCGATCTCGAGCGGCGTTACCCCACGCTCCCGGTGGAGGAGGACTTTTTCGTCAACTACGGCTTTTTGCCGCGTGCGCATCATGGGCTCATGCATCCACGCACGGCACGCACCGAATGGACGGCCGCGCGCCGCGCGCAGGCCGAAGCGGTGCTGGAATTCATCCGCGCACGCGGCACCGTGCATCCGCGCGAGGTCGACGGGCATTTTGCGCATGGCAAAGTGACCAACTGGTTCGGCGGCTCCTCGAATGCCAGCACGCAATTGCTCGATGTCATGCACTATCGCGGGCTGCTGCGCGTGGCCCGCCGGGAGGGCGGCACCCGGCTGTACGCCGCGCGCAGCGACGCGCATGGTGATGCGCCCGCGGCGGCGGGCGCCGCCGCCGCCACCGGCGCCGCGCGCATGGACGCCCTGGTGGACATCGTGGTGCGCAAGTACGCGCCGTTGCCGTCGGCGAGCCTTGGCCGCCTGGTCAGTCACCTGCGCGGCGGCGCGCCGCAATGGGCCGGCGAGCGCGCAGCCGCGCTTGCCCGCGCCAAGGAG
>Ga0209611_10013153_pt1 | contig 11443 bp, 13 predicted proteins | sample S1TSphgellanicum_3_FD_187693 | JGI IMG/M metagenome (GOLD analysis project Ga0209611, IMG submission 187693) | Host-associated microbial communities from peat moss isolated from Minnesota, USA - S1T2_Fc - Sphagnum magellanicum MG (SPAdes) (version 2) | ecosystem: Host-associated > Plants > Peat...
TGCTAAAGAATGGGTGGCCCCGATTGGGCAAAATTTCCCCATCTGGTGACCAAAAAAAAGGGGGACTACCAATCCTACAGAGGATTTCTTTAATAAAAATGGCACAAAGTCACCATATTTCAAGGAGGAAAAAGTTAAATTTCCCACAATAAGACCATAACTTTTAGGATGTCGGCAGAATATTACAGCATATTGAGCTGTATCCCCGACACATGGCTAAGTCCCTCTTTTGAAGGATCACCTAGCTCACAAGCAATTTCTCATCACCTTGCGCCTCCAATAATGCAAGGGGATATGCTTAGACCCAAGACCTCAATTATAAAATAGAGAAAAGTGAAAGTAGGACTAGCTTGTAGTTGACCTATTTATAAGTTTAAAAAATATCTCTCTTTCATATGGACTCCGAAAAAATTCTGCTCTCAATTAATACTGTTTAAATAAAAACATATTAAATTTACAAATGGCAAAGAATAAATTCAGGGAAACCGGAGAATGACTTCCCACATGTAAAATGGACAACAACATTCAACACTAAAGTCTTGCTTTAATCTCCTAAGGAACCTATCTCCTAAGGAAAAAATCGGTTGCAAGCTGTAGGCACAATTGTGTAGTGACCTTTTTACTACTTGGGTTTCAAATGGATGAAGAAAGCAAAAGGGAGCTGTGAAATGTCATCATGTCTTTCACATTTGCATAGGTATATAGGAATCCTTGAACTGCCCAGCCCTGCTTTTCTCAACTTAATTGGTTGAGGAGTCAAGTTGGTTTCAGAACATTTTGTGACCCCCCCCCTCTGGATGTAATTGAATTGAATTTAACTTCACCTTGCAAAACTTTTTGCAAAATCCCCTCAAAATGGTTGGCCCTGTGGTAACTTGACAATAACATAGAAAGTAGTAAACAGGTTGACAGTGTAATTGCCACAAAATCTGATTTGGAATTTCTTGATCCTTCAAGGAAAATTTTGTGCCAAATTCTCTCTCTTGCGACACAATTCACACAATTGGAAAGATTTATTCACACAATGGCACAATATTGTAAAAAGGTTTGTTAGCATTTCCAATAGTGTCTGATGCAAGGGGTAATTGTTGAGTTAGCCCATGTTTTTAACATGCTACAATATGGTTTCATTTAGGAATCAAAGATTGTGTTGATTTAGAGCATGGGTTTACATTAGTTCTGAATAGTAACGATGTATGCACACCTAGTTCTACACAAGACTCAAGTTATGTTACATTATTGAAGGTCTTCCAATAATTTTTGTCAAACAATTTATGTTGGAACTATTGATGGCATGAAAATGATTTTGTAGAAAAAAAAGGAGGCTGTGTGAACGTCACATACCTTCCCGGTCAAAACAAATGAGGTGATCTAACAGTTCAGATCAGCTTATGCTCTGCCCTAGGTAGCTTATATGTAAGTTCTTGCTCCCTTGCGTTCTGTAAGACCTCCTAAATTTCCGCTAGGAAGCCTCTCAGAGGTTGGTGAACGTTTTGTACTGAGAACAGAAGGCAGGAATTGAATGCACTTTTCCTGGGCCTGTCGGGACTCACAGGATTAAAAGTCTAACATTAATGGAGCAAAGTGCAGGAAGTACTTATGCTGTATGCGTGTGGGGTTGTCAGGCACCACACCCAAGGCTGCAGCCATGTGAACAAGTATGGTGGTAGGCCCCATCAAAAAGCTAGAACCACCCAGGGCCATATAAATGTCCAACCGACCTTTTTTTTCTTTGTTTCCCATAAAGTAGTGGGATCCCCAGAGCCAACTTGACAGAAACAACAAAACAAAATCGGTTTCACAGAATCATCTGAAACACTATTTACGTGCTGTGCACCAACCTCTGAGAGGTTTCCTAGTGGAAATTGAGGATGTCTTACACAACATAATTTCTCGGAAAACATTAAACAGGCCAAAGGAAATGAATGCAGTCGGTACAAAAGTACTGCTGCGATTTTTCCCTCCAGTCTGCACATTTGCCCCATCATGTGACACCCAGGCATGTTTTGCACTCATATTATACGGAACGTTTTGCATTTGTAACCTCACTGCCAACCTCTGAGAGGTTTCCTAGTGGAACTTGAGGACGTCTCACACAACACAATTTCTCGGGATCCATTAAACAGGTCAAAGGAAATGAATGCAGTCGGTACAAAAGTACTGTTGCAATTTTTCCTCCAGTCTGCACATTTGCCGCATCCATATTTTCTCAAGTGACACCCAGGCATGTTTTGCACTCATATAATACGGAACTTTTTGCATTTGTAACCTCACTGCCAACCTCTGATGTTTCCTGGTGGAAATTGAGGACGTCTTACACAACATAATTTCTGGGGAAACCAGATAGGCAGGTCAGACTTAAGCAAATGAAACAGTTGTACAAAAGGAAGAAACGTGCTTATGATGTGTCGAAGGCTAAACAGCTATGTGGTTTAGCGAAGGCGAATCCTGCAGCATTTTGGAAGCAGTACCGCAAGCACGTTGAGGGTGTCAATGGCATCACCAGTGAAGTGCTCAGGGATGGCTTCCAGTAACTGCTCCAGCCTTCGGCGGCACCAACCATAGTAGGAGCTGTGACAGGTGCCGTTATTCAAGCCTAGGTGGTCTCCTTTCCACCCAATGGTATTGATTACGAACAGTTGAATGTTGACATCACACTAGTTGAAGTACAACAAGCGTTCAAAAAGCTGAAACGACACAAAGCTGCAGGCATTGATGGCATCAAACCAGAGTTCCTTTTGGATGCAGCTGCTACCTTGCAACAACCACTATTGATTACTTTTAACAAAATTCTGTGCGAAGGCTATTGTGAATCACTCTCTGTTGGGATCATACATGCATTGTACAAAGGGGTGATTGTAGTCAGTTTGACAATTACATGGGGATCACAGTAGGACCAGTTTTAGCCAAGGTGTTTACAATGATTCTTGAGTCCCGCATCAGTCAATGGGCAGAGACCAATGATTTACGCGCAAAGGGACAGGTTGGTTTCAGAAAGGACTTTAGGACAACAGATAACTTGTTTATTCTTTGCACTTTGACCGAACAAGCTAGATTTCAGAAAAAGAAGCTATACACTTGTTTTGTGGACTTCAAAAAAACCTTTGATAATGTACCAAGGGACCTATTGTGGCAGGTGCTGGAGGGACTTGGCATTAGTGGGCGGATACTAGAGTGTTTGCACTCCATGTACCGTCAAGACCAGGCCTGCCTGCACCATCCAAAGGAGGGGTTCACGCCCACTTTCTTTTACCGCATCGGAATGAAGCAAGGATGCCCCCTCAGCCCGCTCTTGTTTGGCCTCTTCATAAATGGCCTAGAGAAACAGCTGAATGCTTTGGAGGGTGACACACCACCAATGTTGGGACATTTAGCTGTTCACTTGCTTTTGTATGCAGACGACTTAGCTCTCATGTCACACACTCTTGCCTGATTGCAGAAGCAACTGGATGTCTTGCAAGCTTTTTGCTGTGAGCGTTAGTTGACTATGAATGTCAAGAAAACCAAGGTTGTTGTGTTTGAAGCACGCAAGTCTGTGTGTCAGGCTTTTCAGTATGAGGGCGAAGTTATAGAGCAACTAAACTTTTTCAAGTATCTAGGTGTTGAGCTACATGGCACAAAAGGTATGCAAGCGACAATACATCGGTTAACAATGTCAGGGAAAAAGGCAGTTTTTGCATTGCGGCGTAGATGCACAGAGCTGTGCATCTCTGACCCAACATTACAATTCCAGCTATTTGATGCACTAATCAAACTAGTGCTTAGCTATGGGTGTGAAGTATGGTCAGACCACATAACACGCGAACAGTTAGAGGTGGTTCATCGGGCTTTTTTAAACTCATTGCTAGGGGTCAACACCACGACATCCAATTATGTTGTGTTGGCAGAGTTTGGCAGGTTTCCCCTAGAAATATTTTGGTGGCAACAGACCATGCGCTTTCTCTCACGTGTCAGTTCTGAGGTAGACTTAAATCGCATGCTCAGGCTAGCTTATGATGTACAGCTGTAGTTGCTTGTAGCTAGGCGAAAAGTCTTACTCAAGAACCAAAGTGCTATGGGTAGAAAGAGTTGATTGCTTGCTTGCTGGCTAGCACAAGTAGATGAACAACTGTCGACGTACAATTTGTGCATCGATAACGATCAGCTGCCACCATGTGTTGGCCTCAAGCAATTGGCTAAAAGGCAATACATTGTACACCATCAAGTGGCTGTAGCTGACTCCAACCGGATGAGAGCCTATCTGGGGTTGAGTAGCTCAGCATAGTATGGGTACAAAGAATACCTCTCTAGGGTAGACAATGCATAGCTTAGGAAAAGCTTGGCACGTTTTCGTTGTGCGAATCACAAGTTGCAGATTGAGCTAAGAAGGCAAGTCAAGCCAGTGAAGGTGCCGGTGCAGCAGCGTTACTGCAAATTATGCAACTTGGGTGCGGTTGAGGATGAGGACCACTTCTTGTTGGTTTGCCCTGCTTATCAAAATGTTCGAGAGAGGTTTAGAGGTTCATTGCCATTAACTGCCATCACACCTTTGGTTGAATTGCTGAGCTGTCAGCATCAAGGCATCCTTGCTAGATTCTTAGTACAATGTCAGACGGTTAGATCTGAATTGCTTCATTAGACTTAACGTCAATTGGGTTCTGGCCCGGGCGTTGTTTGGCCCACTTAATGACGCTAAATTGTAAGTAAGTAAGTAAGTAAATAAGTAAGAAACATTAAAGAGGCCAAAGGAAATGAATGCAGTCAATACAAAAGTATTGTTGCGATTTTTTCCTCCAGTATGCACTTTTGCCCCATCCATATTTTCTCAAGTCGGTTTGACAATACTATGGAATACCAAAGGGGCGCTTATTTGGTCATGTTGTACTTTCTCACTTTACTCTGTTGTCAACTTCCCATTTACCGTTTTCCAAGTTAACATCCTCATAATGGTAAGTTTGCTAGGTGCGCACTGCTACAATGCCTATTGCACTTTGCAAGGTGGCCAATTCAACATTGACAAATGGCCAAATTTACAACTTCACATTGTGAAATCACCATTTTCACATCTCCACTTTTACATTGAAAATTTGATAAGTTTACATTATTTTACGGGCTGCCCAAAGTGTTCGGACTGCTCTCAAAAAAATCTGTTGATTGCCCAATTATTTTTAAAAGTTTTTTTTGCCCAAACTTTGCTTTTTGGGCTGTTTTCTTTTGGGGTGGGTGGGGGGGCTTGCATTAGTGGCCTACCGTCCTACCTCCTAGCCTACATACTCACTTACATACCCACCTACTTAGGCTACCTATCCACCTACCTACCTACTTACCTAGGTGTAGACCACTATCCTCACCTACCTACAATTTAGGATATCAACTCACGACCAAGTTTGCAAGTATGCAAGGTTAGGTAGATATGACAAATTTTTGTACATATAGAAGTTTGCACAATTTTACAAATTTTAGGGGGGGGCGGGATGGGTGCTAACGACAAAATGAATTGCAACAATGTCAGACAATGATTCCAATGACAATGGCAATATGTTTAAAAGTTTTACAACACTTTTAGGATCTTGTGAAAAACTCACTACATTTCTTTTTAATGCATGTTGACCTATTTTTTCCCCCTTTGTTTGAAAACCTTAATTTAATTAATATGGTTCGACAACGATAACATGTAATTAAAGCTTTTTCTACTTTTGTCAATTTTGGTAATGAGTTGGGTGTGATTCCAATCCATAGTCCATTAGTTAATGCAAGTTTTGGCATTTTATTATTGAATAAACAATTATGACAAGACTTACATATAGAAATTTCAGTTGATGAAATACTTTCCTTTGTAATTAGTAATCCTTGTAATTATGGATACATATGTTTTGTGTTGTTTAATAATTCTTCTGGAATGATTTCAATTTTATTTTGCCAATGATGTCTTGGATTGAATTTGAGTAGAATTTTCATATTTTAAAGATTTTTGTTTAGATTTGTTATTTTACATATTTGAAATTTGTGTTTATATTTCTTTTCATTACAAACACAACAACAACCAAATTCAAAAGTATAATTTTTAAGAAAATCATTAAACTATTTTAAATATGATATGTTATTTTGGGTGTTATTTTGCGGTGGAAAAGTGTTCAATGTTTGCATATGAAAATCATCATTTGTTGAATTGTTTAAACGATGTTTTATGTTCATTTTTTTTTCAATATTTATGTTGTTTTTTTTGTTTTTATATCTTTATCTTCTTATCTTGTTTTTATTAAGATGTTTTGTTGTATGATTTTCATTACAATTTATTTATTTTTTTATTGTTGTTTTCATCATATTCTTGATTTTTGTTATGGTTTAGTGGTACATGGATGTTATTATTAAATTGATGTTGAATTGATGTATGAATAACATGATAATTTTTTATCATTACATCTTGAAAACCCAAGGATTTATGTTCATATTCTTGGTTTAATATTTTATTGTTTTGTGTGTCCATTTGCCTTTTCTTGTATTCTTTTTCGTTTTTTGGCATTTAAATAATCCTTTATTTATTCATATGTTTATCTTCTTCTTTTGTTTTGATCGGTTTGATGTTGAGTTGTATTATCATGACATTTTATTTTTTACATCTTGGAGACATATACAGCTTGTTATGTTATTCAGACCATGTTTGATGCTTTTAGAGTCTTGTGTACCTATTGTTGAATTTTTTGGCCTTTTATTTCATCTTTTTGCGGTTTTGTCCTCCTTTTGATTTTGATTTTGATTTTTTTTTTTTGTTTTAGTTTTTTTTAATTTGAGATGTCATTATGAAAATATTTATAATTTCGTCAAGATTGGAGGTATTGTGATTAATTATGTGATAATAAACTAACAATTTATTGCATGCATTGTTGAGATATGATAATTCTGATAATGAATGATTAGATTGATGATAGATATGATGTTTGATATGGAATGACAATTTGGTGAAAAAAATATTTTGCATTTATTTCATTTGAATGGATACATTATGACAGAATAATATTATGTCCATCCAATGTTTGTAAATTAATCTATAAGATGAACCTATGAAAAATGTAAATGTCTTTGATAATTGATTTGCTTTTGATTAATTGTTTTATGGCAACTAATTATAAGGTTAACCCATGACATTTTGAAGTATAATGTTTCCAATATCTAATGCAACATTTCACTGATACAAAGTCTCCCCTAGCAACGGAAGCACCATCAATGAATTTGTTTTCATTGTCAAAAACTTCAATTGTATTAAAATTTTTAGTTTTTTACATGCATGTTTTGCTAATTCCAATGTTGTTGCTTCTAATTTAGTGTTCAACAATTTTTTTTTAAATATCAAATCTTGACTTTCATACCAAGTCAAGTCAATGCATTTTTTGGTCCAATACTCACTCCATTGTGATAGCTTTTCTTTGTAATCTTTAATGGACTTGGAATCTTCTAAGATGATTGACAATGTTGAATTAGCGTATGTGTTTGTAAAGGAAATTTTGTTAAAATTTCCCTTTTCCCCCAACCAACATGATCCTACAACTCCTATGAATAGGGTGAAGGTTGTTTCTCTGGTTTGTGGGTTAATTAATGTGCTATGTTAGTTGGAACCTTTTGAAGTGTGTACCATTCTAATTCCTTTATATTCATGATGTGATAGTCATGTTTTGCATATTGATCATATAATGTGGAACAAATATCCAATTCCTACATAATGAAATAAACACAAGTTAAAATCAACATCTGAAATTGCAAGTGTTAGGGGTTGTAATTTCATATTTGTTCACATTGACATGTCTTTTTAATTTAATATGTTAATTCATTGAAAAATAGTTTCAAAAGTATAAATTATTCTATGTTTGATGTAGGTTGAAATTTTTTAAAACATCAAAAGGTGTACCTTCTTCATGGAAATGATTGAAGATTGTGATTCAATTAAGTTTGTCATTTTAATATTGATCAATATTGGAGGTTCAAACTTATGTATCAAGTACAAATGAAAATAAATCACAAACCATCAAAATATATTGTACAATAAACATCATCACTGTTACATATTGCAAAAGTTTTTAGAAAATATGAATTTTGTTTTGTGGATATAAATCTTTTGATGTTTGTAGTAGTCTTTTGATTCAAATTCAATTTATTATTATTAAATCAAAGGTTTATAAAAGCATGTTAAAAACTTTGAATTATGAGTTTCATATCAAGTAAAAATGAAAACAAATCACAAATCATCAAAAACATATTGCATAATAAACATCATCATTATTACTCAATAAAGACCATGGAATTCTTTTTTTTTTAATATCAAATTCATTAACATTAGAATACTAACCGTGTTATATATTGCAAAAGTTTCTTGAAAATATGAATTCTATTTAATGAATGTAAATCTCTTGATGTTTGTAGTAGTATTTTGATTCAAATTCAATTTATTATTATGGAATCAAAGATAAATAAAAGCATGTTAAAAGCTTTGAATTGCAAGCTTAAGTTTTATTTTGTTTTATGATGATGTTTGAAGGAAAAAAAAGATGGTATTCATGTAACCAACGACGTGAAGGTAGTTTTTGTTTATGTTCACACTATTTAAAAAAGAATAATTTTATAGATGAAAATTAATGGATGAAATGTTGAATTTGGATTGAAAGAACATGTAAATTTCATGAACATTTTCAACAATAGAGGCATTTTGAGGATTCTTGGGAAGGCTTTCCAACAAATGGAAGCTCTAGTGTCATCATTGTATGCTAGGTTCGGGAAGGATGAATCATTCTTTCAATTGCTATTTGGTTTGCCACAAGTGTTGGCAATCACATAAGGAATAGAAGGTGCAAATGATGTCCATAGTGTGGCACAAAAGGCTTCTACAATGTTTGGTTTTTCGTAACCTATGGTTGATAGGTTTCATTTCATATCAAGGTCTATGTATTCTTTTTCTCCCATTCTTCTCATGAACATGGGTGTTGTAGCTTAGGAAATATGCAGCACAATTAAAGTTTGCAATGAAGGTTCACCACTTAAATCCACTTGACAAGAAATTATCCAAGCATGTTATTGAACTAGCATTATTTCTTCACTAATTATGTGTGTTAAGCATCCTTGGGATTTTTTCCTCATTATTTGTGCTGGTATATTTGCAATTTAGATGTTTGCATGACAAATGCACTATTAGATTTACATTGTGTTCGCATTTAGTCAATAGAAGAAACGAGGGTGAAACATATCAAGGAAATCGTAACCAAATCTAAGAGGTGGACATCACATAAAAGCTTGGCTGATCTACTATTCAAATGAGAATGAGATTGTTGTTGAAAAACCTAGTTGTTGTTTGTAATGTAAGCAAGTATTCAACATATTGTCAAACTTGTAATTTCACTTGATTGTGAGGTCCTTTGTAAATCTTATTTGTAAATCACATGAATTAGGATGTCCCAAAGAGATGTTTTGTTGTTACTGTGGCAAGTTAAACTCATTGATGACTTGACATGATAACACTAGATACATATGGGGACATGGATATCATTGCATTCCCTTCTTTCACCCCACGACCAATTATAGTTTGTTTATGTGCCATCTCAACCAACTGCAATTTGTATGCATTAATTATGTCACCATAGTGTTTTCAACATTCCAATCTACATGCATTATTAAACTTTCTTGCCATTTCAAATCCACTAAAAGTCATCATGCAACTTTTTTAACCCATCAAAAACATAAATTGTTCACAATTATTGTGAGAATCTAACTTGATCATTATGGAACTATTAAGTGATATAGCTCTGTTGTCATACTTGCATTAATAGTTTTTCTTCTTGACACCACTTTGCATTTTCAATTGTGGCAACAAAAGATTTGTTTGACAAATGGTTCACACCCCACTCAATTATTCACAAGTTAAATTTTACCCACAAAGTTCTTCCATGATTAGTCACCTATCACTTTTCAGTTATCATAAAAGCATGGAACACAACTAACATGTACTCTATTGCTTTCAACAAACTTTGAGATGTTGTCTACAAGTTTTCATGGATGTAAAACATTATTCTTGTCTTATGCTAATAAAGTATAATTTAAATAAGTCTTTAGAAGGAGATTTTGGTCTACTTATAATTCGTAAGAAGTTTTGAATTCTCTTTATAAAAGAGTTTGAACTCCTTCATTGTGTTGCTTTTAAACACATTATTGAGGTGGTGTAGAGGAGCACCACTTTTAGCAATGTTCATTAATACATCTAGAGCATCATTTTTTATAAGGATTTTTTTTTTCTTATTTGCTATGCACAATTAATGTCACAAAAACAAGCTTTGAAAGCTTTCAACCAAAATATAGGGATAGGGTTGTTGAAACCATCCTAAGTGTTTTGTTTTGATGTTATATGTGCCAACATTATAAATAAATATTTTTGTACATTCCTACCAATACTAGAAGTCATATCAATCATATATATGCTAACATTGAAATAACATAGAACTAGTTTGAACTCATTAGGACTTCAAAAAAATGTTACATTAAAAATTACACTTGCCACATGTATCTTTCACAGAGAATGTGTCGCAACTTTAGCCTTGGGTTCGCAACTAAGGCAAGGGCTTGCAAAGGTGCGAGCCAAGAGTGAAACTTGGGAGTCACATTTCATGCTCCTGGGAGCAAAAGAAAGTGCGAGGGAATGAACCCCCACACTCCCAAATGAGCTCCCACTTTGGGAGTTTGAGTCCCAATGGACTCTCAAATTTTCAGAGGGCGATTTCAGGGGTCAAAACTCATTGGATTGAAAATTTCTTTATATTATTGCAAAGTTCTTGGAATGTAAATGTCTAAAATGGGCTTGCATGACCCATTTGGATACTTAAAACATAAGTTATGGCCAAAAGAAGGGCCAGGAGTCAAATTGTCAATTTGGCTCCCAACCATTAAAAGTCAAGAATCGCCCTGATTTCCTTGTGTACAGGTAGCGTGCCACATATCGTTGGAAATCTTTTGACGAGGGCTATAACTTTGCTTCAAACCTCACTTCAATTGAAACTGTGCACACAAAGTTATGGGCCTCCAAAGTTGCAAGAGTCCCGATTTCAGGAATTTTGGGATTCCCACTTGGGAGTCCCGGGACAAAATGCCATTTGGGTGTTGGTCCTGTGGCCATGCATAAAATATACTATAAGGGGAAGGTGGTGGCTTCCCCCAAGTCTAGGCCATGGTGAGTCTTGTGATTCGGTGTTTGCTCATGGCTCATTCGTGCACCAAAAGTGCTCAAACTATGCACTAACCAACTTTGACGCGCTCCCAAGTCACGGGGTGAAACCCACTTGAGGGTTTCCCAAAGTCAAGTTGCGGAAATTATGACTTAGCGGCGCGCTCTTGGCTTCCAACTCTAAAAAGGGGTAGAGGGTCGAGTTGGGAGCCCAGGGATTAGACTAGGAAGAGGGACTAGCTTAGCTCGTGTGAATCTGCATCCAAA
>Ga0209611_10013160_pt1 | contig 11438 bp, 3 predicted proteins | sample S1TSphgellanicum_3_FD_187693 | JGI IMG/M metagenome (GOLD analysis project Ga0209611, IMG submission 187693) | Host-associated microbial communities from peat moss isolated from Minnesota, USA - S1T2_Fc - Sphagnum magellanicum MG (SPAdes) (version 2) | ecosystem: Host-associated > Plants > Peat...
ACATCTAATATTATTTGAATAAGATCCATCTTCAATTGATTATGTTATTGATCCCAACCATAAAATTATGTGTTTTATACCAATGTTTAATGTTCTTTGTCCTTCTACTTCTATTATTTTTGTTGTATCAGAATCTCATTTTGCTCCTAATTCTGATGTTATGTTTTCTAGCTTTAAGGTTGGTAAAGGTACAAACCTAAGTCTCTTGTCAAGAAGCTTGTTTTGAAATGTCACTTTCTTACAATTGATGATAAAGGAGATGAAAAATGTATATAAAGGGGGCCAAAAAGTTAACAAACATGTTGAAGTCCAGGCAAAGAGTGTTTTTGATGAATGGAGATTTTTTTGTGGTTTGACACCAATCAATCAATTAATGATCTTTAAAAGATGAATCTTTTGTTAAAGATTTAGTGGATATGTTGTATTTTTTCTTTTGCAAGTTGCGAAACAAAATTGTAGTGTATATCCTCCAATGAGGTATGTTTCTTTCGCATGTTTTGTATTCCATGTTGTTGTATGTTTCAAATATGTTTTAAAGTTTAATTTCCTTTGCATCTTCCTAAACCCAAAACTTATCTAGAAATCCTTGACTTGGCTCTTGTGTTCTTTCTAATTATTTTTCATCTAGAAGGATCTTCATCTACATAAAACACGATATTTTTTCCTTTTTACTTTTCTTTTTTACATTTCTTTTGATTTATTTATGAACTATATGAAATATCCAACGTGTTTTTAGTGTGTACTTATGATGCTTTGGCATCGAAATTTGAAACCATAAACATTATCCTTGTTTTTTTTCTCATTGTTTTGTTCCTTGGTAGTGACTAATTATTCTTCTAATTGATTTTTTGGTTTGTAGCAATTATGTTGTTTGTATTTGAATTGTATTTTTGTAGCAACCAATCTACAATACAAAGTATTGCAAGGATTATAAGGCAAAGGTTACAACAATGTATTGTGGAATCAAATAAAACGCATGCAATTCCTTTTAATATTTTCAAAGATGCGAATTATCATTGTGTGAAAACTATTGGTGATCAAACAACTTTCCAATCTTTAATAGCTAGTCTTGGCAAGTCCATCAAAAAATCCAATGTGTTATCCATTGGAAAAAAAATGCAAAAAGCTGGCACAAGCAATGTGTTAGCCCACATCTCCATCTAGCCTGAATTTGAGGTATGGATATTTTTGTATGCAAAACTTTTTCGTAAGGGAGTGTTCTAACCTCTATGCTATGAATTTTGATGAATTCAACTTGTTATCATTACCTATTGGTGTCATTTAAAAATTTTGTTACAAGATTTCCAAGAATTGAAGGATATACATTATGCATTGTTCTACATGTTAACATTGGCATGTTATTAATTACCTTTTTTTATGTAATTTAAACATAAGAAGAACTTGCTCGTCATTGCCCCACTACTTTGCTTATTGAAAAACTTGGGGCACATCCATTCAAGTATTTACAACAAATGCTTAAAGGCGAAAACACATTAAGGTGGAGTACTTAGTCCTATTATAGCTTGTTGGATTATCAATCATGGGCCTTGCAACAAAATATAAATGAATAATATGTGAAAAGGGTCTCAAGAAAATATTGCATGTGATATGATCACATTGTATGAATTTGTGAATAGATTTTGAATTACCATAACATTTTGAACTTTTGAAGTGTCAAAAACTCAAGGTCACAATCCATATCATATGATTATGGACTCATTATATTTACTAAAATGCTTAGTTGAGTGATTTTTTTATATAGAAAGTAGCGTGATACCATTAATACAAAGGAAGACAATTTTGAAAGATTTTGAAAACCATAAATTGATATATACAATGAAATACGAATTTTTTATAAGGTCCTTTATTCTTTTGAATTAATAATTCAACTTTTCATTTTTTTAATGTAAATTTTTGATACAATTATCTACAATTGATAAAGTCTAGAAGTAAAAAAAATTGTTTAACTTTGCCATATGACTTGTGCAATATAATTTATTATGCTACAATGTAAAATGGACTTTTATTTTAACATTATTATGGACTTCACATATGCCAAAAAATACTCCACCTTAATGTGTTTTCACCTTTAAATGGAAAGCTTTTGATGAAATATAGTTTACTAATATTGCTATTGGTTGGAATTAGCTTTGTCTTATTGTCGATAATTTAAATATTGATTTCCCAAATGTAAGAAAAAAAAACTTATCCAATAAAACAAACCAAAGTGTTGGAATTACTCGAATGGAAAAGGTATTTTTTCCTTAAGAATATGTATGGAGGTAATAGGCCACATGGATCTTATTTCTTATGTCAAGTAAGTTTTTAAGCTTTTCATTTTTCACTTTTGATTATTCTTGAATTTGTTTTGATTTTTGTTTGAATGTTTTATAAGTTTTTTTTGACAATGTGTCTTTCTTGTTATAGGTATAATTAAGTTGATAAACATTTGCATGATAAAGTAATGTAGCAAATTATTTCTAATGAATTCAAATATGGTGTTTGATGCACTATTTGGAAGCTTTTAACGAGGAAAAAATTATTTATGAAAAGACGAAGGCAATAGTTTTTATTTCATTTTTCTTCAATGCTATGTTTTTTCTTTATAACTTTTTCATTCATTTTCACATTTTGAATTTTTTGTAGGATGATTTCCATTTTGGTGGAGATGATGGAGCTATAGGTGGAACTATTGATGTTGTTATTTTTGCTATTATGTTTAATGGCGTAAGAGTTGTAATTACCCATGGCTTGCATGATGATTTTATTGATGTTACTTTGGAGTTATTTTAATATGGTTACTTGTGTTCCTTCTCCTAGATGTAGTGTGTTCATTATTCTTTTTTTTATAGATAAAAAAAAGATAATCAACAAATTTGATGTTGGTGTTATTTCCATATATCAAGAAACCAACATTGTGCAAGTGCCAAATTTGAGCATTGGTGCATTAATACAAAAGTGAGGTGCAATTCATTTGCATAAATCACTATGGGACTTTAAAAGTGAAATAGGTTCATTTCACCTTAGTGATTTTGTGCTAGTTGAAATTATTTCACTGTGGGATGATTATGTAAACATCATGTTTCATTACTAGTTAACATTATTCATTGTTATAATTTATTATGGGAAGTAAGTTTATTTTATGTTGTTGTTTTAAATACCTTAGGCTACTCTACGGTATACTTTATATTGTTTTAAGCTACCCTAGGTTATTATAAGTTGTTATATGTTGTTATAAGTTATTGTAGACTATACCTTAGGTTATTTTATTTTAAATTATTATATGTTATTTCAAGGTCATTATGTTCATTAGTAGAAAAGCTCCCCTTTTGCAATTATGTTTTCAACTAAAAAACATAGTTGGAAAAACCAACTATAGTTGTAAATTATTTTTTATAAATAGAAAAAATGTTTTTTTCAACTACAAACCAAAATAGTCGAAATGATATTCTAATTGAAAAGGTCAGCCACGTGTCAACACCACATCAATAGCTACTATTTACCATTTTAATTATAAAATACACACCATTATAGTCAAAATTTGTTTTCAATTGCTTTTGACTAATGGATGAACTTCATTAGCTAATTGGGCATGACATCAACCAAAAATTTAATTACAATTTCAACCAGGTTGTAATAATGTAAGTTGAACATTTAACCAATGGTTTGGTGACATGTGCCACACTCACAATGTTGACACATGGCACATCCACAAAGTTCGAAATCAATAAATAGTTAAATGATACGTGGCATGTTCACAAAACTTGTGGTCAACAAATAATTAAATGACATGTGGCACATCCACATCCATAGGTTAGGCCATGTGATGCTTGAACATTGGCCACCTAAGTTAAACATAAGTTAGGTCTAAACCTATAAATCTAAGTTTAGTTCAAATACAAGCCAAATAATTTAAGCTTAAATTAAGGATAGACCTAAACATTTTTTTAAAACTTAAACCTAGGCCACATGGCATTTAACAAATGAAATCCTATTTGATTTAATTTAGCCTTTAAAATTTAACCTTTTGATTGGCCCATCCCAAATGGTTATTACATTTTTAGATTATTATTATTTTTCAATAATCCGTTTACAATCCTTTATATAGTTTGGATTTAAAAAGTGGAACCTAAACAACATGGGATAAACATTTTAGTTGTAATTTAGATGCAACCAAATTACAAACTAATGTAAGCTTAATTAAGCCTAGACCTAAAATAATAATCTACCTAACTTATGTCAAATTAGTTACATTAATCATTTTTAGTAATGATTCATCAACCATTTTTAATTATATGGTTATCTAATGTTTAAAATAAAATAAAATATTATCATTTAGAAAATAATATGATAATTAGTTTAAAATTTTAATTTGGAACGATTAACTATAATTTTATATTAAAGAATTACATACTAATAGTTAATCAATATTTAAATTTTACTAATTCATTATAACTTTTTATTAAAATTTCATAAAACAAATAATTAAATAAAATATACCATTTTAATAATATTTTCAATGATATTTTAATTAAAATAATTATTATAATGTAGTGATAATTAATAATTGGCTATAATTACAACAACAACAATAGTTATAATGTTGCAACTAATATTTAGGCTAAATGAAGTATATAACTATTATTATTCATATTGTTACCTAAGTTTTTATAATTATTATGAACTAATATAATAAATGAAAAAAATCATTAAATTATTTTTTGTAAATATAGTAGTGTTAAAATAATCATATTTAAAAAACAAAAATAATTTATTATATATCCTTACAAATATTTTGATCGTTATTGTAATTAATTAATTAATTAAATCTGGCTAATAAATTAAAAAAATTAAAATTATTGGAAGTAAAATCCAACATTACAATAAACATTAAAATTCCAATATAATGTTAATTAAGTATTAATACTTGATCTATTGGGGAAAAAAAATGAATCTACAAAAAATAATAAATTACATGTGCATTGAACTTACAAATTATTAAATTGATTTACATTTTAGAATAAATTTTATTTTCAAATTAAAGTGTAATTTTATGTGCATAAAAAAATTCAATATACATAACCATTCATTTATACCAAAAACATTTACAATGAATTCTTATCATAATTTTAAATATGTTTTAAGACATCATATGTTTTAAAATGAATAAACATTAAAGTTCCACAAAATCATTAATTATGTATTATTATTTGATATGTTGTAAATTAAATTTTACTATTTATATGCAAAGAAAGAACCATTCATTTAAAATAAAATTGCGTTTAATTTAATGTTATCAGAATTTAAAATAAATATTGAAATATTATATGTATAAAATTGTAATCACCTATTAATTCTTTAGCTTAATTGAGAAAGATAGAAAGTCACAAGAAAATTGCAAACAAGATTGCATTTTTCCATCCTCCAGAACATTTTATCAACCATATATGTGTGTTGATAGTCAAATACTAATCCATGTTTTGATTGTATGTCAACTAAAAAAGCCTAAATACCAAGAATAATGCAAAAATGGTCAATTAGTTAAAACATGTTTCACATTGTTTATTGACATAGTTAGGCATTCAATTTCAACATTGTTGATGTCAAGATTATTTAGCAAGTGACCACTAAGTTGAAATTTTTTTTCAATAATATACCAATATGATAAATGAGCCAACTTAATTAGTAATTGCCATAATTTTATTTAAAATTTTAATAAATTATAGTTGTAACATATATAGTTGCAAATGACATGTAATTGAAAATGTTTTGGTTTTAAAAAATGATTTTTATTAATGTGCTCTATGTTATTATAAATTTTTTATCATAAGGTATAACAATTTAAAATACCTGAAATATAATAAATAACTTAAAGTTAAAATAACATATAAAGTTTTATGTGTAATAATTTAAAATGGAATAATCTAAGATATAATCATACAAAATAACCAATAATATATTATAATAAACATTATTACAAAGGTGGGGTATAGTTCACTCGTCTAATCATTATGGGACCTTAAAAATGAAATAAGTAATTTACACTTTAATAATTTCACCCTAGTTCAAGTTAATATTTTTATGTAAACATTGTGTTTCATTACTAGTTAACATAATTCACTATTATAATTTACTGTGGTGATTTTTTAAAAATGTTGTTGTTTAAATTATCCTATGTTATTTTCTGATATATTTTATATTATTTTAAGCTACTTTAGTTATTTTAACTTATACCTTAAATTATTATAACTTATTATACGTTATGATAAATTATTATACTTTAAACTATTATATGTTATTATATTTGAAGGTATCTTAGTTATTTTATTATAGGGTTTTAAATTTAAGTTATTTTAAATTAAATTATTCAATTAACCTTAAATTATACATTAGACTATTTGATGTAAAGTTAAGATATGTTATTTCAAATTATATTTTAGGTTATTTAAGGTCATTATGCTTTATGTTATTGTAAGTTATTTTATTTTAATTATAATAATTTAAAATAATCTTTTAAAAATGACTTAAGGTCAAATAAGTTAAAATTAACCGATGAAAAATAATTTAAAATAATTATTAATAGCCTATGATAATATAACCTATAATATTCAACAATAGTTTACAATAAAATAACTATCGATAACCATCGATAAGATAACCACCAACGGCCTAAAATAGAATAGGGTAAAATAACCACCAATATAATAGTAATAATAGCCACTAATAGAATAACCACCAATAGGCACTAAAATGATAACCACTAATAACCACTAATAACTTATGATAATTTAATTTAAAATCACCACCAATATCCACAAATAGAATATCCATCAATAGCCATTAATAAAATAATTCCATTAATAGCCTATGGTAATTTAGCCTAAAATAATGACCAATAGCCATCAATAAAACGACTACTATTAGCCATTATTTGAATAACCACCAATGGCCATTAATAAAATAGTCATTAATAAAATGACAATTAATAGAATAATAATTATTAGCCACGAATAAAATAACTACCTATAACCATTAGTAACCAACATTAAAATAACTACCAATAACCATTATTAAAATAACCAGTAATTGCGACCAATAGCCACCAAACTAATAGCCACAAATAACCTATGGTAATATAACTTAAAATAATCAATAATATCATAAGGTAAAATACCTTTCAATAGCCAAAAGTAACGAACAATGACCTCACATAATTGAAAATAAATTTTAAAATGAAAAAAACTTAAAATAACCAAAAATAACATATAATAATCACAAATAATTAAAGTGAAATAACTTACAATAGCCAAAAATAACTTACAATAATAATAAAAATTTTAAGGTGAAATAACGTAAAATATTTAAGAGTAATTTAGAATAATTAAAAATAACTGAGAATAACCATAAATAATCATAAATAATGTACGGTGAAACAATTTAAAACAATGAAAAATAACCCTATAATAGCTGAAAGTAGCTTAACATCAGTAGTATTATAATATTAACAAAAAAGTTATCCATTTATTAAACATTTGTTTTTTCAAAATGAATGGTTTTTGAAAATTATTGAACAATGATATTCAAAACAAACTATTCAATTGATTTAACACATTCAAAAGGAAATAAATTTAATTATGTACATAATTTTTTAAAATTAAACATTAATCATTACAAACTATGAATAAGATATGAAATTTCAAAGTTTATGTTTTTATATTGTTTAAAATGAAAATTTGATAAATAAAATGTAATATAACACATTTTCACAACAAGTGAAGTGTTTGATGGTAAGGTTGTTTGTTTCCATCCTAAAGGTCATGGGTTCAAACCTCACAAATGGTGTGTTTTGTGGTCAACAATGGTAAGTTCATTAAATATTTTCCTATATATTTGCTTATAATAGGTGCCTACTTAAGTTGATTACATTGTTATTTACCTAGACTAGGTTTTAACTTAGCATAAGTAATGACACATATCAATAAATCATAAGTTGAAAATCATGAAATTATCAATAATATTAAATATTAAATAATTTAAATTTAATTGATTTCTATTTTTCCTAATTAATTAATTAGCAAGTGAAATGGCTTGGTAAATTTATATTTTATTAGTAACTAGTGGACCAATTCATCGTTTGTAACAACTAGACCCTATTCATTAAGGGGTTGACTAGTTTCGCTATGGTAAAAATGTTCAAATTCATTCAAAATTTAGTGAAACTTAAAATGAATTAAGATGCATTTTAGTGTAATGAAAATAACCAACAATTGAATAGCCAACAATAACCTATGATAAATAACCAATCATAGCCTATGATAAAATAATGAAAAATAACCTATACTAAAATAACTAACACTAACTTATGATAAAATAATGAACAATAACCTATAATAAAATAACCAACAATAGCCTATGATAAAGTAACCAAATATATTTTAAGGTAAAATAACCTAGAATAGCTAACAATAGTTTATGATAGAAAAACCAAAAATAACATATGGTAAAACTTGAAGGTGAAAAAAATATATATATAATAATGAAAAAGTTATTCAATAATAGTGCAAAAGTTTTTTTTGTGATGAATTTGCAAACCAAAATAGTAAAACAATCATTACTGTCAATGATGGAAGTGAAAAACATTGGAATCAAAACACAAATTTGATTAAAAACATTGGAAATCAAAACACAAACTTGATTGAAAACATTGGAAATCAAAATAAAAACTTTCAGCATAGCTTATTTATTTAAGGTGTCAAAGACACAAAAAAATTACGAGAACAAAGGTTAAATGAAAGGTTTAAGTTTAACTTTCAAACAAGGAACAAAACAAGATTATGTGATTCAAAAACAAAAACACAAGAATTAAGAATAATAACACAAGATGTGTAAAACAAATGTGAAAACGAATCTTTATTATACTAACATATATAAACATGAACATGAAAAAAACATGACAAGGCTATGATGTAAGATTGTGCTTAAGACTAACGTTGAATAAACTAAAGGAAATGAAGTGTCCTACTCTTATTTATACTCCTTTAGGGACCTAGCTCAAGGAAGCATTACTACAAAAATGTGAGTGTAATTCGCTAGTCCCCGTTCACTAGAAAAATGAATTCACTACTTTCCAATTAGTCCCTATTTATTAAGCTTAGTGAATTCACTCAAAATCTAGTGAAATCATTTGGTGTACAAAAACACATTTTGTTATAGTGAATTTTTCAAGAAAGTTTCTATGTGTGTGTGACAAATGCAAACATTAAACACCATCTTCAAATGGTGGAATTCATCCATAATGTTCATCCATAATTCCTAATTAAATCTTAGTTAACTTTTTATTAAGTCCTAGTTAAATATTAATTAAGTCCTAATTAAGCCCAAGTTAACTTCTAGTTAAGTCCTAATTAAATCATAATTAATTTTAGTTAATTCTTAAATGACTCCTAATTAAGTTCGAATTAACTTTTAATTAAGTTTTAGTTAATTCATAATCGACTTTTAGATATGAAGGTTTTCAAGAAGCTTCTTTATTTGATGCTCACATAGAAGCCTCCTTGGAAGCTCCTTTGAATTAAGTCCCCAAAGGGGTATAAATAGAAATATGATTATCATTTCTTTTAGTTTGTTCAACATTAATTTTAGGCACTATCATGCACCATAACCTTGTCATGCTCATGTTTGCATATGTTAGCATAATAAATATTTGTTTTCACGTTTATTTCGCATGTCTCGTGTTCTTGTTCTTAGTTCTTGTCTTTTTGTTTTTGAATCACATAATCTTGTCTTGTTCCTTGTATGAAAATTAGATTAGACCTTTCTTATAACCTTTTGTTCTTATGTTTTTTCGTGTCATTGAGAGTATGTATCAAGTAAGGAAGCTTTTTGGGAACCTTCCTAACTACAAATCAATTATGTATTAATTGAAACTTAATTAAAAATTAATTCGGATTTAACTACGAATCAATTAAGAGTTAACTAAGAGTTAACTAGGATTTAACTAAGAGTTACTTGGGACTTAATTGTGAATTGATTAAGACTTAATTAAGAGTTATGGATGAACATTATGGATGAATTTCATCTATTAAAAGGTGGTGTCTAATGTTTGCATCCATCACATAAGGTTTCAAATCAAAAATAAAACAATGCAAAAAGCTTGGAGCTTATTTAAGCAACCATGTAATAGTTGCCCTTGATAAAAAATAAAACACCTTGAAAACAAATCCAATGCTCATGTCCATTGCATTGATGTTTGGATTCTCCATCATGAAGGAAAATCTAGTGATCCTTTCTATTGCAATGTTGCTTGCACTTTCCATCATCATTGCAAAAAGTCACATAACAACATCTTTCACATCAACAACCCTCAAAGTAAAAAGTTTAACCTAACTTTCTAACTTTTAACTTTAAACCTTGAAGCCCAACATTTGTGTGTGTGATAGATGATGGCCTTTAGTGCATTTCGCCACTTCATAAAACACAACACTTGTCGAAATACGAACATGACATGTGTATCAAAGAAGAAAGGCCCACCCATGTAGGGTATTGCATGTTTTTTTATCAATTCATGCTTGGCGATCAAGCCACCCAATATTGTGGCTTATGCCTTGATTGATACTTGGTCAAATGTAGATACTTGATCAACATTGGTATGTATCTTCCACCCATGGAAAGTTCCCTTGACAAGTTGTCACTAAAAACAAGTAATGTTTGAGCAAAAGAAGGCCTTGAAAATACAAACGAAAAAAAACAATGGTATTTCAAATCAAATGCTTCAAGTTTTGTTAAAACTACCACCGAAATCCAATTGAGTAATTGGCTTTTTTTCCAAAATTTAATTAGAACATGAATGAGGGTGTTACCATGTTTTAAACAAGTTCAAGTTTTCTAATTAGATAAATACAATTTCATTAAGAATAATAAATGGCCCTACACTTTAAAAAGTTATTGCATTTAATTAATTTTACATAATTAAAATTATATAATCTCTATCTTTTATTGTGTGGATTAGTTGAATAATTGGCTTTGCCGTGAAAGGTTTTTTCCTAAAATACTGATTTACTAATGTAACATGTGTCGTTGGCCCAAGTGTGAACAAAAGTTTTATTTTTCATACTTTAAAAATTTCCAGCAATAACTGATTTTTATTTCCAAACCCAAATTTTGCAATTTGTTTGAATTTTTAACAACCTTTTATATGTTGGCCACCTGTTTGAACAGGTTGTAGAAATCTGGTGATTTTTTTTTTCTGAAATACAAATTAGGGCCTTTTTCACAAAAGTTGATGATATGTGTCAAAATCACATTTTTCAGGTTTAAAAAATGAGGAATTTTGCCCTGCAAGAAAAGGGGAAAAAAATGGTCCCAAGCAGCATGTTTTTTATTTTCTTTGCAGAATTTTCACAAACTTAGTGAAAATTGTACAAGAGCTTTTTTTGGAA
>Ga0209611_10013161_pt1 | contig 11436 bp, 10 predicted proteins | sample S1TSphgellanicum_3_FD_187693 | JGI IMG/M metagenome (GOLD analysis project Ga0209611, IMG submission 187693) | Host-associated microbial communities from peat moss isolated from Minnesota, USA - S1T2_Fc - Sphagnum magellanicum MG (SPAdes) (version 2) | ecosystem: Host-associated > Plants > Peat...
CACTGAGGGAAGTTATCAGAAGTCACTTTTCGGAAAGTTTTTGGTATGGCCGTTGTTGATTTTCGGTACTGTAGCTGTGCAAGATTACAGAACGTCTCTAGAGATTACAAGATAACTAAACTGCTTGAAGCCATGGATTTTGGATAAATCCAGAGCACAAAAGTTGGAGCGCTCACAATTTTGGGAAAAAATCTTCAAGATAGGTGATTGTCGTGTGATGGCTTGTGGACCGTAGTCTGCAATGCAGACATGCTGCAAAGTGTCGCCTACAAATGGCACCCATCTTTGCAAATGATGTGGGTCACTCAACCAGTGATCAATCAATTGTTTTTCATTGACATCGACGGACTTTGATTGGAGTTTTGGCTCTATTTCAATTCAGAGCTGTTGAATGCACGGCTTGGACTTAAGATCCTGTTCGACTACTTCTCGGAAAGGCATGTGCTGATGTTGTCTTGACTTGCTTGATTCACACACCTCGCTTCCATCGACAGGCTCCTTTGAACATGTCCAATTTGATTGGTGATTTTTTTGCATAGTGACAGAGCTCGGGTTTTAGACCGACGGGGCCCGGCGCTAATCGAACGGTGGAATTTCCTATTCCCAGTCTATGGGCAAAGCTATTGGAGGAAATGAGGTTACGACATTCTAGCGCGGAACGGAGACCCGGGATAGCCGACGTCAAGAACGGGGTGCCAGGCCGGGTCCGGTCCGGACTGTGTGTGAAGGAGCTCAACAACTTTTGCTCCAGAGAACACCCACTGAGGGAAGTTATCAGCAGTCACTTTTCGGAAAGTTTTGGTATGGTCGTTGCTGATTTTGGGTACTGTAGCTGTGCAAAAAAATCACTAATCAAATTGGACATGTTCAAAGGAGCCTGTAGATGGAAGCGAGGTGTGTGAATCAAGCAAGTCAAGACAACATCAGCACATGCCTTTCCGAGAAGCAGTCGAACAGGATCTTAAGTCCAAGCCGTGCATTCAACAGCTCCGAATTGAAATAGAGCCAAAACTCCAATCAAAGTCCGTCGATGTCAACGAAAGACAATTGATTGATCACTGGTTGAGTGACCCACATCATTTGCAAAGATGGGTGCCATTTGTAGGCGACACTTTGCAGCATGTCTGCATTGTGGACTACGGTCCACAAACCATCACACGACAATCACCTATCTTGAAGATTTTTTCCCAAAATTGTAAGCGCTCCAACTTTTGTGCTCTGGATTTATCCAAAATCCATGGCTTTCCCTTAGTGGGTGTTCTCTAGAGCAAAAGTTGTCGAGCTCCGTCACACACAGTATGGACCGGAGCCGGACCGGACCTGGCCCGGCATCCCGTTCTTGACGTCGGCTATCTCGGGTCTCTGTTCCGTGCTAGAATGTTGTAACCTAATTTCCTCCAATAGCTTTGCCCACAGACTGGGAACAGGAAATTCCGCCCTCCGATTAGCGTTGGGCTCGGTCGGCCTGAAACCCGAGCTCCGCCACCCCATTCACTCACCAGGCATCAAGCCGGCCACCTCGCTGGATGTGGGGGCGTTGTAGCGGCGACGGTCAACGCTGTCATCAACAAATGAGAATTTCATAGTTAGCCAGGTCTTGAGGTGGCAAATCCATGGCCTGCACAAAGCGCTGAACATAGACATTGCTCCCCAAAAGCATCTGTTGCAGCTCTTGTAAAGTGCAACGGTACAAGTCTACGTTGCCGTGACTGAAAATAGCAAACCGAGCAGCAGCCTGAGCATTCACATTGTCTATGATATACAACTAGGCAAACTGGTGGGAGCTCCCTTGAAGAGGTGCCAACGGCCCTAGCAAATGATGCACAACACCCCTTATGATAATCATACTGACCCCATCTGTGGGTGACTGGATGTTAATGCCAAAGGAGGCCATCTGCAAGGAGGAATTGTATTTCCGGATGTGCTTGCGAAAAGATACGGTGGTAGGGGGGAGGCGTGCACCAGGGGCAGGCTCAGAAGTGAGCAAGTCCCGCAATGGTTCAAGAGGAGGAATGGGGAAAACGACCTCACAGCTACAAGATTTGCCTTTAGCACAGCAAAGGTTTGTGTGTCCCCGGGAAGCCTCATCAGGCCAAATCATAGCTCGGCATTGCTGGCACTCAGCTATCCTACCCCCTATGTCAAGCACTGGAACACTGGCCTCATCAAATTATGAAAAGGGGACGCAAGTCGCTGTGTGCAAAGCTTGCTAACCCCACGCATGCTGTTGCAACTCGCGGTTGCAATCCTGCTGTTGCTGTCGGGTTGCGGTGGACATGCAATCCACATAGTTCCGCCAACTGTCAACAATAGAAAGCCTGTTCCAGGAGGCAACGTTCACAGTAGCTGCAGCGCCAACAGACGCAGTGTTTTCCATAGCTTGGTTTGCCGATGAATGATTCACACTGTTGATATGTAATGTGATTTCAGATGGCAATCCTCGTGTGGCTTGTTTGGCACCTTAATCAAACACTTGCGTTGTTTTTCGCAACAGCGAAAACACAGACACACAATGGAATTAGAGCTCCAGAGAAACAAATTGGAAATCTTGGATTGTAGAGAAATCATACTTAGAAAGCTTCTAATTATTTTTAACATACTTCATCAGACACATTTGCATCAGAAAAGTCGTCTTTGTGTGGGTGGGGTGAAGACTAATCTGTTCTACTCTTTAAAAGTTTGCATCAGAAAAATCTTCTTTGTGTGAGTGGGGTGAAGACTGATCTGTTCTACTCTTTAAAAGTTAAGGGCAAATGCAGGTGCACATGAGGAGAATAGAACTTTCATAGATGGATGGGAATTGCCTAAAGAAACATTTTGTGACTGGTTTTGGTTTTACAACATATAGACAACATCCATCAAGCCTTTCCATATGCATTCACTGGAAAGTGGAAACATTTTTTACTTTAAATCTCTTTTGCATGCGTTATACATATCTGAAGACCAATATATTTCTTAGAGTTGCTCTCTGTACAAGTTTTGAAATACCCACAATGAACCTCCGAAGGAGCCCCTCAATAAATATAGCTCTTAAAATTGCGCCCTGATCTTCTTCTACTGAGTCTTTGACTTGTCAAAACTCAATGTGATTATTCTGCAGGTTTTTGAAATCATGGTCCCACCCATGAATTCTGAACCTTTTCTCTTATTTTTTAATAACAGCAAAAGTTTTACTCTAACAATGTCCACAACTATAATACCCACATTTGGGGCTAGCAATTTATTACTATTGAGGCTTGAATAGGACTAAAAAACTATTGGTAGGTTATTTGTAATAGTTGAATTCTATGCTAATTTCATCAATTAACAATGACAATGTGCAAATGCTAAGTAGGTATGAAGATGGGTGGATAAGTAGGTAAGTGGGGTGAACATGTTGATAGTTAAGTTGGTAAGTAAGATGGGTAGATAACTAACAGGTAAATCGGTAGATGAGATGAGTGGGTAGGTAGATAAATAGGTGCGGTGGGTAAATAGGTAGGTAGGTAGGTAGGTAAGATGGGTGAATAAATAAGTAGGTACAATGAGTAGGTAACTAAATAGGGAGGGTTGGAAATTGGAATTCAAAGTTACAAAGATATATATCACAATTCTTGAGACACCTGGGCAACATCCTTCTTTCTTTTGTGAATTTTCACTACATGGAGATCAAAAAGGTGCAGTGCCACTAATAGAAAGGATTTCTGTCAAAAATTATATATAAATTCACTACGTCGTGGAACGAAGACCCGAGATAGCCGACGTCAAGAACGGGGTGCCGGGCCGGATCCGGTCTGGACTGTGTGTGACAGAGCTCGGCAACTTTTGCTCTAGAGAACACCCACTGAGGGAAAGCCATGGATTTTGGATAAATCCAGAGCACAAAAGTTGGAACGCTTACAATTTTGGGAAAAAATCTTCAAGATAGGTGATTGTCGTGTGATGGCTTGTGGACCGTAGTCCACAATGCAGACATGCTGCAAAATGTCGCCTACAAATGGCACCCATCTTTGCAAATGATGTGGGTCACTCAACCAGTGATCAATCAATTGTCTTTCATTGACATCGATGGACTTTGATTGGAGTTTTGGCTCTATTTCAATTCAGAGTTGTTGAATGCACGGCTTGGACTTAAGATCCTGTTCGACTGCTTCTCGGAAAGGCATGTGCTGATGTTGTCTTGACTTGCTTGATTCACACACCTCGCTTCCATCGACAAGCTCCTTTGAACATGTCCAATTTGATTGGTGATTTTTTCGCACAGCTACAATACCCAAAATCAGCAACGACCATACCAAAAACTTTCCGAAAATGGTCACTGCAGATCTAAACTATGAAGAGATTTTCCAGAGCTAGCAGCTTGTGGAATAATACATCTAGCTCTATGTATCCCTTCTTAAGAAACAGGGGCTTAAGAAATTTTGATTCCACTTTTGTGGTTTGATTACTGAAGAAGAATTACTGGACCTGTGAAATTTGAGGTGGTAAAGTGATATACATTTTCCCTATTTCATTTGCATACTACTTGTAGCGGAAGTACTGCAATATCGAAAACACTAATTCCATGTTCTTAGCACAATCCGAGTCCAGTACTTAACTCAATACCACAGTATATAAGCTCAAGTTACTAAATCTAGATTATAAAGTTCATCAAATCTTCCTTTCATTCCAAGCTCTATGTTAATGTGCAAATTCTTAATGTGTGTTGGTCGGTTGTTTGTTTTGTTTCCTCCTTTCATTCTTTGTCAAGTTGAGATTTTCCAAATCGGGATGCCTCTTGCCACGCTCTTGGTACCGTTGGAAAACCTTCCATTAACAGGGCTGCTTCAAGTTGGTTTCATAATGTTTTGATCTCCAGGGCAGAAGCCATTGAACATTGAACAACTTTTCCACTGAAAATTAATTTAAATCAAAACTAAAAATTATAGGGGAATTTGGGTGCATTCTTCCTATTCTTGGAAAGCCCTCATTGAGTAAGATTTAGTGAAGGTGATTTGGAAATTTTTAGACCTAATGTGTGAGAGATATTGGATTTTGAATAGTTTTGTCATTGAAATTTTGATTTAATTATGAAAAATGGTTTTGAAAGGAGAAGTTTGTTGGGTTGGGTATTAGTTGCACACTTGGTCCAATGGCACATTCTACACTAAAACACTCTAAATCGAACATGGTATATGATAGGAGATTTACTTCTCCATTCAAGTCGTTGCAGTAGTCTAATGGACTAGTCGATCACTTTTGATGTTAAATTTCACTTGATCCAAAGACTCGACAAATCACATGTGAACAATTTAGATGAAAATCTAGATTTAGTATATATTTAGTATATGATATTAAGCACTTGGTTATGTTAATTTGCAACCCACAATCATGACATGGTTTTTACTCCATTCTTGGAATTGAGGGTTGTAAAAAATTAAATACATTGTTACAAATGTAGTAGTTGAAATGCTACCTTGTAAACCAATGTTTTTTTATATTGGCAAAATTTTGCCAATTGGCAAGAATAAAAAAGTGATTGTGACATGACCTACCTAAATCCAAGAAAAAGTTAAAGTTTCATTTTGCCAACATTCTAAGGTTTAACTAGTGGCTAGATGTGATATGAGAGATGTTCATCAACAAAGGCTTTTCATCATCATCTCATTTTGTCATCATTTGAGAACATTTAGTGTTTTGTTGCTTTATCATTACAATCCATCAACTTCTTTCGCCATCTCCTCCCATACATAAAATGTTGTTCATCATATCCTCCCCTACCTAACAAATCTCATCCCCTTTGAACATCAAAACTTTCTATTTAAATCATTGCCTTTCATAGAAAGTACATTCATATTTTTTTAGGTCATTGTTTCTTGTCATTATATTGTCAAAGAATTATGTTGGAATTGCAGATTGTTGGTACCTAGAGCTAGTTTGTTTGTTGAAGATTGTTGCTTCTTGGGCAAGTTTGATGAAGTCTGTTGCAATGGAGGTGCATTGTGCATTTGGCTTTGTGTAATTTTGGTTGAAGTACTTACTGAAGTGTGCATGGAATTCTCATGGAATTCTTCCTATTCTTAACATTTTGTGTAAGTTTCTTGCATTCTTTGTTGAATATCAAGCATTTTTAGGTTTTTGATTTAGGTTGTTTAATGATGTGTCAACACAATGGTGCTTTCATAGGGTTTGAATGGGTTTAGATAATTGAAAAAAATCTTTGCTAAGCTCCTTGTTATTATCATTGGTGCTTTTGTCATTGGTGTTTCATCAAGCCAAATTGATCTTGTTATTGTTTATAATGCATCTGGTTGCATTGTAGTCCATAATGATGGTAATGGCAATGTTGTTGATGTTGTTTTTCATGAACATTGTGTTCTTACTATGTTGTTGAATTTAGACCTATCACATGAGGTAAAGCTTGAGGTAAATCTAGCAAAGAAGGAGAAGAAAAGAAAGCTAAGAGAATGGGAAGTTAATAAAATCTTTGAGGACAATTAGACAACAAAGCTTCCATTGGGAAGAAGCTATGGTTGGTAATGGAAAGTGCATATGGTTAAGTGTCAAGTGTGTGCACAAATTGAAGGGAAATGAAAACGAGCCTTGTTCCCAAATTCAACAACTTTTAGAAACATGCTAGGAAGAAAAAATGCAAGAAAGCAAGGCCAAATTATGTTGTGGGGCAATATTAAGTTTTTTTACAAAGTAACAACATGCAAAGAATGAACATCTTTTCTTCAATTAGGGAAAAAACACGTGGCAAATATGATGGTTGTAAAGGGTTTTGTTGAAGAAAGGACAAAGGAATACTTGTTATTTGTGGTTATTTTTTGGCTTTTGCAACAAGGTCAACCTTTCGCCAACTTTGAAACCATGAAGGTTCTAGTTCAATTCCTGAAGGTCAAACACATTTCGAAAAAACATTAGAATGACAATGTTGGATGGGAATTTGTCATTAATGTAACCCAAAAAAAATTACACAATGTAGCAAAGTACATTGTTATTAATTGTGATAAAATGACAACGATTAACAATCAATCTTGGATAAATGCTCGTGTTTACCTTGTGGATGGATTTAAGCGCATCCCTGTTTTGTTGAATTTGGAAAGGTTGATTGGTGATGGCATTTGACTAATGTGATCTTCAATTCCTTATTGGTTTATGGTGGCCTAATTATGGGAGAGATCCATGATTGTCCATAGATCCATGATTGTCTAAATATTTCAAGTTGGTGGAGATTTTTAATTTCATGGTTATTGGTAGCATGGAGGATGAACAATGTTTTCCCCTCATATCTTTCATGAAATCTAAATTGAAAAACAAATTGACAAATCATTTTGATTTGGTTGTCAATATGTTTGCTCAAGATTACTACTTTATTGATATTTTCCCATTTGGAGATGTAATCAAGGTTGGCAAGATAAGAAGTAAAGGAATATTTTTTGCAATTTTAACATTATAGGTTACTTTTGGTTTGCATAGTTGTTTGGGTTCAATTTGCAACTTGTATGCAAGCAAGTAGGAAGTAATGAAGGCAAGTTTTGATTTCCAAGGTTTGTAATTACATTTTTTCCAAGCTTATTTGGTATGTTTTTGGTGTAATTTGGATATATATGATACCCTATAAGATTCAAGTTTTGTAAATTTCTTATGTATGTGTCTTTAGCATTATTGGTTTTTTGTTTCAATTCGATTAGTTTTTTTAATATATCTTTTTAAATTTGTATTTCAAATTAATATGCACCTTGTTGTATTTATGTCAAAAAACAAAACTTGTTGTAGTTTTTGATTATTTGCTTGAATTAACATGGGAATGCAAGGAAGGTTTCAATAAATGTTGCTTGTGTAGATTTGATTTGGGTTGGAATGGGTAAGATCAATATCCAAGTGGATTGGTGTTCCATCTTTCCCTAGGCCTTCAATTTTTGCATTAAAAAAAAGTTTGGTTACCACATTTTGTATGTAATGTTTGAAATGTTTGCTAATTCACATACACATTTGGTGGAAAGGTTGCCAAATTTTATACTTGTGAATGATCCATGTAGCCAATCTACCATGTTGAAAAATAATTTTTGTTACCACTAAATGTTACTTTAATTTTTTATTGATGCCACATTCTTCCTTATATTTATTGCAAATTATCAATTGCATTTATACACTACTATGTATATGTGTTTTTAAGCTAATCCTTTTTATAATTTTTTAGTCAAATTTTTAATCACATCAAACAATGGACAAAATTGGATGTAATAAAAAAAACAAGTCATTTTTGACACAAATGTGACTAAAACATATGACTAACATGACTAAAAATGACTTTTTAAAATGACAAAGATTTTGAAATGACTAAAGCTATTAGTTGACATGACATTACTAATTTGATTTTCAAATTAAAAATTAAATTATTTATATGAATACATAATGACATTATGAAATTTTTATTTTTTTGAACTATAGATGAATCCAAAACACTACCACCCTTCACTTGAAATACAATGTTGAAAAAAAGAGAATTTACAATGCACAACCTTTTGAGGCCACATTCCAAGGCCTTAACCACCAAGCATCACCTCATGTGATGACAAAAAATGATAATGCAAAAGAAATAAACACATATTTTGAACAAAAAAATGCCACTACTATAATTCATGGTTTTTTAAGAGGTTCCAGTTGACTAATTTGTCATTTTTTACTATTAATGGACATGTAAATTTTGTCAAAAGGCTAAAGGCTTGAATGACACATATTTTTTGACCAATCCATGTGACTAAATACATATAATCAAATTGTACAACCTTAATCAAAATGGCCAATGGTCTTTAATTAAATGAAACATTTAATCAAGATGGCCAATGATCCTTAGTCAAAATGGTCAATGGTCTTTATTAAATGAAACATCTAATCAAAATGGTCAAAGAAATGGTCAATGGTGTTTATTAAACGGAATATTCAATCAAAATGGTCAATGATCTTTAGTCAAATGCAACATGATTACCTTATATATGTACCTCCTACTTATTCATGCACTTCTTACATAACTAACTATTTATTTATGTATTAAGTTGTAACTTAATATGATAAAAGAAATTAAAAGTAAAGTAATAAGTATATTTTGAGATGACTCAAAATTATGATAAGTTTTCAAAATGAAATAAAAAATCTAGCATAATCTACACACTTTGAAAAATTCATATCTATTAAAAAATGACTAAAATAAAACATATGATATATTGGAGCAACTATATGTATTTTCAATAAAAAGTTGTAAAATATTTCATTCAAAATCCCTTCATATTAAATAATGAAAATGACTAAAAAAAATTCACAATCTTTTTATAAAGTAATCACATTGGTTCCTCTGAGCATACTTGCACCCCAATATAATGTCAAAGTAAATTCAAATTATAAAACTTATTTAAGGTTGGCTTCCCAAAAGTCTTGCATCAATTTTGATTTTTTATAATATTATTTTCATTATAATTATACCACATATTGTTTATGTTTAGAATTAGAATGATGTCATCTAAGAATAGATGGATATGTAAATGTCATTTTCAGTCCTCAAAACAACTATATCAATTGTTTTGATTATTAACTACAATTATTTTTTAAAGAATCAAAAGGGTTGCATTATGTATTGCAAATGACTTCAAAAAACATTTAGAACAAACAATGTTTACATGATCGATGTTTAACAATGTTCATTGGATGCATTTAATTAGATTATAAAAATCTTCTTTTTTGGCAAAATTTTGCATTGTAACAACACAAAATATATATTAAAAATTTAGAGAATTATTTTAAAATTGAATTATTTTGTTAAAATTTGCAAAAATTTTAAAACCCCAAAATTGAAAAAAGAAACCCTAATTATATACCAAAGAAAATTTTATGGGCCACAAAACTCATTCCAAAGTGTTATATAGGTATAAATAATTCTTTTCCCCATTTGGTTTATTGTCTATATTCATTGGGCTTGAAATTTGTAGATCCAAGTGCAAGTCACATGTGTAGGAAATCACCATGTAAACAAAATATAATCAATTTGTCCATAGAAGTTTATTTTAAAACATTTTCTGAATTTTTGGTTTTGAACCAAAATATTCATGCACAAGAATGTACACATGTGGAAAATCATCATCAACATAAAAATTATTTTAATTTGGACTCTTCACATTTTTTCACTTAAATTCATCCTATGTACACACTATTGAAAAAGAATTCTTGGAATCCTTATTCCTAAAACTAGCAATGTTAAAAGTCCAAAAACATTGTTAGGTGTTTTTATACATGAACTTGATTATTATTTTTTTATTAACAAAATTTAGTATTGAAAATTAACTACTAAAAGTTTTAGCTTATTTTTGGTACTGAAATTTTAGTGAAACTATTGGTTAAGATTTCTAGATGATAGGTAAGATTTTTTGCCAATTTAAAAAGATTATAGGAATTTTTTAAATTTTATGTGGAATCACCTTTTTGGACTTAGACTTTCACCACAAATTGGATGTATTTCAATTAGGCTTACGTATGTTTAATATAATTTGTTGTTTATGGAGTATTCTATGTTGAAGCAATACAAGTTGTTTCATTATTTTCGTTCAAGTTGTCTTTTCCATCAATTTTTTTTTGACTTGTTTCGTTTGAAGATTAAAAGTTTGAATGTTAAATTGTTCTAGTTTGTTATCAATTTTTGTTTAAATCTACATTGAAATTTGATAGTCTATATTTGTATTACCAATGCCAAATTATTTACTAATGACCATTTGTCACCATAAAGTTATAGAAATGTGTTTTTTTTTTTGTTCCAATTGTCTTATTATTTCCAAACCCATAAATTACTAGGTAGCCTTAACATATGGTGACCACATTGCGAATGTAGAACTAGAATTTATGATTTAATCACTTTTTTTTTCTAAAGTTTTAATTAGAACAATTTGTCTCTATCAAAAAAACAAAAAATTTGTTCAATTTCTATTTTCCTTTGATGTATAGTTTATTATGGCAACTTTCATAAAAACTTTAAAAAACCAAAAATAAGATAAAATATATAAGTGCTTTATTTTATTTTATTGCAATAGAATGCCAATTGTGCTAAGTAGAGGCATGAAAAATAAATTGGAACAAGTTTTGCTAGAAAATGCACAAGGTGGACCTTCTAGAAGCATTGAAAGATTACAATTACTAAAAATGGAAGTGGTTGACGAGGTTACATTCCATAATTGTGAACAAATGGAAATGGAAGATATTATAAAAAACCAAAAATTGGAATTAGATTATTACCAAAAATTGATGGAAATACCTTACCAAATAAAATCACTGCTGCTACATTGCAATCAAAGGCTTTTGAGGAACTTGTGAGTGAATACAAGATTGAGTGTCTCACTATTGGCAAATTTTGTACTCCATAAAAGTCCAAACACAAGACTAGCTTAATGATGAGCTAGCAATTTGCTCCTACTTCATTGGTCAAGCATA
>Ga0209611_10013162_pt1 | contig 11434 bp, 16 predicted proteins | sample S1TSphgellanicum_3_FD_187693 | JGI IMG/M metagenome (GOLD analysis project Ga0209611, IMG submission 187693) | Host-associated microbial communities from peat moss isolated from Minnesota, USA - S1T2_Fc - Sphagnum magellanicum MG (SPAdes) (version 2) | ecosystem: Host-associated > Plants > Peat...
TAGGACATGACATTGCCAAAAGTATCCCAAAATATCCTAGGACATGACATTGCCAAAAGTATCCCAAAATATCCTAGGCCATGACAGTACCACTCTTTCGCCCACAACCCACAAAGTCCCAAAAAACTTTCTTAGATCTCCCCCCCCATCTACCGGTCCTCCTTGGCCTTAAATCTTACCTCCTCCCCATCCGCCGTCATTCCATCCACTCCCGCTATAATCCGCGCCGTCTCATTCACGCGTGATCAGATTCCACAGTACATCCAGAAGCAGTTGCCATGCATTCTTTGCAGCAATAATGGAGAGATCACCACAGCTAGAACCACTGACGGCTACAAAATTAACTCAAACAATAGGCTATGTTCACACTAGTATAGTGACCTATTGTTCGGTCACATATTTAACCCCTCCGTTCTTTAAAAAGCTGAGTCCTTCAGCTTCATTTACTCTTGTTGAACGTGATAGATCTGAAGATCCCTACGAGACCTTTCCCATTGGCGTCCATCAGCATCCTGGATGATGCACACTCAACTGCCCTCTTCAAAATCAAGGTTTCCCTTTCCATTAGCATGCCCAATGAACTGGTATGGACCCTCCCAGTTTGTAGTCAAAGCTCTCTTCTTCCCTGGTTTCATCTTTACCATAGTCTCCTCAGCAATCAGACCTTCAAAAACTTGCTTACCTTTCCTAGTAGCATAGGTCCTCCTTTGTTTCTGCTGCGCTTGTTCGACATTAAGTAAAACACTTTTGTGGATGTTTGTTATAAGCTTCACTTTTTGTAGAAATTGCGTTACAACCACTTCAGCGTCAACATCATCATCGGTCACAGCAATCAAAGCGTGCAGGTAATTGTCAGCCCTTAGATGTGGTGTGCGACCAGTCAAAATCATGAAAGGTGAAAATTTGGTATTAGCCTGGATGCCACATTTGTATCCAAACATGACTTTGGCTAGATGCTCGTCCCAACACTCCACGTTTTCTAGAGCTGCAGCCAGGATGGTGATGCCATGTTTGATGGTCTTGATCAGACGCTCTGCCATCCCATTACATTGAGGCCATTGGGGTGCAATGTGCTGATGTTGGATACCGTAATCCTTGCACATGACATCGAATTCGGCAGCCCATTCTCCCCCAATTATCAGTAAGCACAAACTTGGGGACTCCATACCGGCAGATTACGTCATCTTCCAGAAACATGGCTGCAGTCTTAGCACCATGATCAACGACTGCCTTTGCCTCGCACCATTTAGTATAGTGGTCGATGGCCACCAGTATGTACTTGTTCCCTGACTTGGTCTCAGGCAATGGTCTTACGGTGTCCATAGTCACTCTATGAAACAGATCACAAATGGGTATATTCTTCAACTTTTCATCTTCAGAGCGTATACTCCCCATCCTTCTCACCATCTGACACTGTTGGCATACCTTTACAACAGTCTTCACATCCTAAGTCCGATTATGCCAAAAGTACCTCCTACATATCTTAGCCAAAGTCCTTTTTTCACCAGAATGCCCTAGGTCTTTATGCATTCGGACTACAAGTTCCATGTGGTCTTCTAGCCTTGGCACAAGTAACCCCTTGAAATAAAGTGATTGATCCTGCCAGTGGTAGTTCAATGTTCTCCTCCTTGCTCTTTTAGATTCCACAGGATCAATAGTGTCTGGTAGCATGCCTCCTTGTAATAAGTCTATGTAGGTTACATCCTCCCATATGTCTTAGTGTGTTGTGCTTACGCCCCACCCATCCTCCTCATCCGAACCTATAGGAACCAAGTCACGTTCACCAGACTCAAACAGTTGTTGAGCTGCCAACACTAGCTCCAATTGCTATTGCTTGTCATAGTAGTGGGGTCTCCTCCTCTTCAGCACCACTCTCACATCATCGTCCTGCATATGCTCACTCTCCTTTGCAATTTCTGCCTCATATGGAATAAGCTCCTTGGGCTGGTCTTCTTCTGATACAATGTCAACCATATACAGCTGCTGGTCACCAACATGATCATAGTGGTTAATGCCAAAACAACACGCATGATGTTGTGCACACTCCCTGTCCCTTCTCCTGACGCCAATCCATTCTGTTTCTTTGCCAGTCTGAACAAAGAGAGTCTCCTCTTCCCTTTTAGGTGTGTCAGTTAGTGTGCTTCCAATGTCTTAGATTTCTTCACTAAAGTCATCATCATCCGTGGCCTGCCCTACTGGATTTCTGCTCAAAGCATCTGCATTCGTATGTCTCAAGCCTGGTCGATGCAATATCTTGAAGCTGAAATCCTACAGCATATCGATCCACCTACCTCTCCTACCATGTGCATCTGACACCGTCGCCAACCATTCAAGCAGTTTGTGGTCTGTTCCCAGAGTAAAGTGGTTCCTATGTAGATATTGTCTAAAATGCATGATGCCCCAGATCAATGCATAGCATTCCCCTTCCATGGGGTGAAACTTCCTTTGCGCCACAGTCAAGCCTTTGCTAGCATAAGCCCCTACTTTCTCGAATCTACCCTCCTTTTGTGACAGGATGGCACCAACACCTTTTGCTGACCAATCCACATCGAGGCATAAAGGCCTTTTGAAGTCTAGACACACCAGTATGGGAGCATTAACAAATGCTCTCTTCAAAGAATCAAACGCTTGCTGGCAGTCCTGATTCCATACAAACGCAACGCTTTCTTCGTCAATTCAAACAACGAACCAGCTAACCTTGAATACCCTCGTACATATTTTCGATAGTACCCTATCAATCCCAGGAAAGACCTGACACTGGTGACTGTTTTTGGTTCTGGAAAACGCAACACTACATCAATTTTTTTAGGATCTGGTTTAGTACCTTCCTTATTGACCACATAGCCCAAGAACACGATGCTTTCAGCAGCGAAACAACATTTGCCTGGGTTCAGCTTCAAGTTCATTTCCCTGAGCTTGGAGAGTACAGCTTCCAAGTGTTGCAGATGGTCTTCCCAGTTTTCGCTGTGGACATTGAGATCATCCACAAACACCTTCAGGAACTTATCTCCCAATTCCTTGAAAACTAGCGACATTGTTCTGGTGAAAGTACTGGTCGCATTCTTGAGACCAAAAGGCATAACTGTCCAGTCATACAGCCTAGTCTTGGTAACCAATGCCGTCTTCTTCATATCTTCAGGAGCCATACGAATTTGCCAGAATCCTGACTGCAAATCCAGTGTAGTAAACCAAGATGATTTCCCCAGCTGGGAAATCACATCGTCAACAAGAGGCATGGGGAACGAATCTCGCCGAGTCTGTAAATTGAGTGGTCGGTAGTCTCCACAGAATCACCTACTCCCGTCCTTTTTCACTGACAGGGTCACACGACATGCGTACTCAGAATCACTCGGCTTCATCTTCCCCAACTCCACCAACACATCAATCTGTCTCTTCACCTCTGCCTCTTCCCAATATGATAATCGACCAGGAGTTACCTGGCAAGGTGGAAATCCTTGTGTGTCTATGGAGTGTTCTCCGACAGTACAACAGCCTAGCTCCCCTTTGTTCCAAGCAAACACATCTTGATATCGCTCTAAGACTCCCCAAAGTTGCTATCCCTTCTCCTCATCCAGATTTTGATCAACTCGAATCCTTTGGCAAATCTCTCCCCACCTCGAACTTGCCTTACGGTTGTTAGATAACGCCAACTGCTCTTTGAAGCTGTTATGAGAGTCAGCAATGTCCATTTGCTGGACTTGTAGTAGTACAGGCACTTCTGCGCAATTCGTGGCTCAAGGGAGAGCCTGCTTTCCCTACTCTGCATCAGAAACCCACCTAATCCAATCAGCATAATCGTTAGCATCTGTGATTTCCTCTTTCATGAAATCCTCAGCTTGCTCTTGCAACGTCAGCTACGAAATTTGCTATGGTCCTTCCAACAATACCAAATCCTCAAGTTCGGTGTTTCCGAACTCAGACTCGTCATCAACTGGCCCCACCAGTTGAAGCTTTCCTTCACGATCCTCATCTGTATCAAAGTCTGAATCTAATATCAGTGCATCCATTCGTCCAGTTGCAACGTGCTCACACAAAGATGGCTTTCTGACAATCGTGTCCAAATTTCCATCGAGATGCGTGCTTCCCAGAGCAGCAGCAACTTCTTGTATTAGAGTTTCCGAGTTCATTTCCTGCAGCATGTTTACCACGGTCAATGGTAATACTTCCACATTGATTCTTGATCTGTGCCTCACTTGAATCAACCCTCGCTCCACATCAACAATTGCTCCAATTTTGATCAGAAGATCAAGTCTAAGCAGTACGTCATAGCTGTCCGTGTCCACCACCATGAAGGTCATGGTGCACTGCACACCTCCAACCTTGACCGGTACTTCATCAATTCGACTAAGAGCCTGCGTAACAACTCCTGATGCGGTCTTATAAGTTTCAGATCCAAAAACCAAGTGCATTAGACCTAATTCTCGAACTACTACAGCCGCCATGACAGACATAGACGCTCTAGTGTCTACAAGTCCTTCCACCAGATAGCCATTTACCTCCACTGACAAGTGGAGTGTCTTACTCCTATGTGTTTTGTTGATGCAGATTCGTCTAAGCATTGGAGCTGCTGAAACCATAAACACCTGATTGTTCGCAGCTTCTGCATCCTTTTTCTTTCTAGCCACTTTTACTAGATTTTCTAGGTGTTCTAATTCTCCCGGTATCATCAGCACTGTTTCCATGGGTGTCAATGAAATTTTTCCTTTAATGAAATGGGATAGAATTTTCGACCTGACAGAGTTCTCCCAATTCATTCCTGTGACCTCTTCTGCAGCTTCAGGAGATGGTTCAGTGCCTGCCGATGCCACTTCGACAGGCATTCTTCTCCTGGGTACTCGAGTGTATGAGAATATGCTCTCATTCCCACACAACTTGTTGAGTTGTTACAAAGTTGCTTCTTCGTCATTCAGCAATACTTCTAGGAAGTTTGCTGTTCCAAAATATGACTTCCAATCCTTGGGTTTCTTCCAACACCTATCCTCTAAGTGTCCTAAACCTGAACAAAAGGAGCATTTTATCCCACAATTATTTGTCCTATGAGACATGCCACATTTGGCGCATTTTGGCCGTGGTTCATTCAATCTCGGACATGTAGTGGCTATATGGTCTCCTCCCTTATAATCTGGCACCCGCCAAACATGGTGGAAGAGGATGATGCGACAAGATTCGGCACATTCCCCTTCAAGAAATTAATGAGTGTGTTGTTTAAAGTAGTAACCTGTTTTTCCATCATCGTCTCTGCAACTCCCTCTTCTTGCTCTTCCTTTGAGGGTTCGAATGGAGTCTCTCCAAGCTCACCCAGTACTCTCTCGAGCTCAGTGGTAGCACTCACCAACTTTTCAATGTTAGTAAACGTCCTCACCACACATAATTTTCGAATTTCAGGCCTTAACCTGGCTAAAAACCTTCTCCTTTGTTTGGCATCTTGTATCCTTCCCCTCTGAAACAATTTATCAAGACGTTCAAAATATTTTTGAACTCTCTCCTTGGGTTCTTGCTTGATGGCATCAAGCTTCATCCTGATGTCATCGGCATCCACATTTCCATACTTCTGTACAATCTGAGTTTTCAACTCAGTCCAATTGGCTAGTGCTGGTTGCATCCTCTTGAACCACTCCTTTGTTCTACCCCTCAGATTCAACTTTGCAATCTTGAAAAGCTTGTCTACATTCAGATCTCGCACTTCAGCTGCCATGGTGAGCCTGTCTGCCCAGTCATTGACGTCCTCATGGTCTCTTCCCTAGAACAATTCATCCATTCCCTGGGGGCTGGTCATCTTGCAAACGTTCAGCTTTAAACCAAAATTGCAACACTTTCTACTACACACTTGACCTTGGGCCATAATTGGCAACCACAGTACCGAACAACTTTATAGTCTATTATGTTCGTTTTGGATTTTGAGAAGAGCAAATGTTATATGATTCAATCTACAAATTCAGACTGATCTCCTTTTGCTACTGGTCTCAAAGGTGCAAAATTAGATGGAAAAATGGAAAAACTTTGCTCATCTGTGGATTCTTGTTGGAACTGCCACTTTCTTTCTGAATCGTGCCATATTCTCCAACTGATGACACGAGATTTTGATCCACCGTGCTCCACCTTGACAAGATGATCTCTAATCTGGAACAAATCTTCTACACCAGGGATGTAGAATCTGGTGAAATGGTTAGGTGAAACAACAGACTTAGGAACCCAAATGTCTCCTAACCTAGGTACACTACGGTGCCTCTCGACAAATGAAGGCGTTACTCTATGCAAGGTATGAGGTGTAGTAGTACTACGTTTGTAGCTCTGAGATTGACACCCATCCCCTTGCTCCATCTCTCACCTTCAACCAAACCTCAGCGCGCGTATAAAAGCCACTGTGAGCTACTTTTACTGCTATGTCTCCGATTCGAGCTTCATCTAGATCTACTCCCACAAGCGTTACCACTCCAAAACCCAGTAAACGCAGGACTATCGCTCCTCTCTGTGGTCCACCCTGAGTAGTCAGATAATCGAACCTATTAACGATTCGTTGTTCATGAATCTCCTGTGTTAATTCTTCTACTCCAACCTCATTTGCACTAGGCGAAGACATGATACTTCAATTATCATTATAGCTAGACATCCACAGGTTCTACCGAAGCTACTAAATCTGAACCAGCTCTGATACCAAAAGAGAGTGTGTAAGACCAAACAACCAACCTGACGATCTGATGTGCCTACACAAAATTGAATTCTCTGCGATTCTAAAACCAACCAACACCTTCTGATCTTTTCTCTCTAATTCATCTAAAACTCTCTTGCTTACACCCGCTGATCTTCACACAGACACCACTTACACTTATACAAAATCGACAGATTCTGATCGTCGAATCTGGAGCTTACACCTTCATTCACAAAAAGTCCAGAGAGTACAAGCTTCCTTACTGCAGTACATTCATTAAAGACAAAACACCTTCTAAGGTCTGGCCTTTGAGGTTAGAGCTCTTGGTGCTCTTTCGATCCTATTGAGCCACTGAACCCATTCCCTCCAGGATGCAACAACACAGCTTGCTTCTACTCTACCTCTCCTAGCACCCGGAGACTTTCGGATCCTAATGTATTCTGCCACTACTCACTCACACTCTCTGTGGTCATTCGATCCACCTTCTGGATCCCTCAGTATCACACCTCAGCACCAACCCTTCATAGTTATTCCTGCAAGTCATTCACAACTATCCAGCCAAGTTGTTGGCGCAACAGAGAATTTCAACAATCGGCCAAAGCAGACTTTTTCCACGATCTATCTATGCATCTCTTTATTCATCTACCATAATCTGTACCACTCTTTCGCCCACAGCCCACTAAGTCCCAAAAAACTTTCTCAGATCTACCCCCCCATCTACCGGTCCTCCTTGGCCTTAAATCTTACCTTCTCCCCATCCACCGTCGTTCCATCCACTCCCGTTATAATTCGCGCCGTCTCACTCACGCGTGATCAGATTCCATAGTACATCCAAAAGCAGCCGCCATGCATTCTTTGCAGCAATAATGGAGAGATCCCCGCAGCCAGAACCACTGACGGCTACAAAATTAACTCAAACAACAGGCTATGTTCACACTAGTATGGTGACCTATTGTTTGGTCACAATACATGTACAAGCATTGAAAATATATTTAACAGCAGTGGAGGCACTCAGGAAAAAGGATTGACGGGTCAAAACCGGATGAAACTCAGTTTGGCACAAAAAGTGCTGCATTTCTGATTGGACTCTCTGTTAAATGCTAATGTAATTTTTGGAAGGTTTTTAAAATCTCACTCGGTTTTGAACCAAACTTAAGGCGCCGTGTTTTCCTGACTTTACAAAAAACTTTACTAAACACCCTGAAAACTGGAGCTCATATGTTTTAATACCCTTAATGGTTATCAGAAAAGATTCAAACTGATACCCTTTAAGGTTTTCAGAAAGCTGTTTCTCAGTTGGGAGAGAACTAGCCTTAAGATTCTCAAAAAGATTATCACTTTATGCAAAAAAATCCGGTTCTCATTCTGAGAACCAGACTGAAAACCTTGAAGGTTCTCACTAAAAATGTGAGAACCACCCAACACTGGTTCTTTCCTATTAAATTTCTGAAAAGAAAATCCAGGAGCGCGACAGTTTCACATTATTCAGAGGGCTGAGAAGGATTTCTATGGACCGACCCCTGCTGCTTACACTACAGTTGATGGTACTTATTGTCTCTTAACCTCCCAAGAAAACAGAAAAACACACCCACCAAAAGGTATAGATCATTGTTCAGATCCGCTGGGTCATGGCCATCACCCACTTTTCATGCATCCATGGTAGGGAAGGGTAGGGTAGATAGGCTGGTTGAGTGACACTTCGTAGCTCAGAGAGTTGGGATTCAGTGATGGTGCACTTGATAGCCTCAGCATTCAAAGACTTTTGGTGATGCACTAGTTTAGTTACTAATAGTGCAGTACAGAACAAATTTGATAAGAAATGCAAGAGTTAGGGCCTCCCAAAGAAGGTATGCTCTTTGTTAAAAAAACCTGTCATAGAACACAATCCAACCCTGTAATAATGTGCTCACTCTACACCCTATACATGTACACCAACCAAAAGGGGAGATGGTGAATATCTGAAGGCCAATATAATAGTGGACACAGATTGCATGGGGTGCCTCCCATTTTAGGGCCCTTAACTACTAAGAGCTACTCATCTCAGGGACATCCCTTAATAAGTCGGAGTCATCAACTTGCTGCTTTCAATAAGACCCCAGCAGAGTTCATGTGACACGATCTCCATCGAGAAAACTCCATCTAGAAGGGTAGTAGATGGTGGAGGTAGATGAGGTTTCATAAGAGTGCATGTTACATGATGTTTGTCTAGAAAACCTACTCCAAAAGGGTCCTTGATGATCATTGTGTAGAAAACTTGATCTAAAAGGGTGACCGTGTGCACATCTATGGGCTATGAAATGGAGGGAATAGATTAGGTCACAAATCACCCCCCAGTTGGACCCTAGTAAAATAGCAGGAGTGCATCAGTCATTTCAACGTAAGTGGGAATTCAATTATACTACAGTGCATGTTTCATCTTTGTGCGCGAAACACTGGGGAGAAAAGTGGGTCCTGATGAACATGATAGCAGGATGGGAATCTCAAGAGTTGTAATTTGTTTTTGGTCACAAAATGTGAAATAAAAAATTATTTCTCAGAGGATGGTGTTTTTTCCACGCTCACCAAACCTGGGGCTGCACTCTTTATTTGTAAGAGTAGGCGTACTCTAAAAATAGCTCATGATGAGGTGCCTGCTTATACCATCTTTGGTTCACAAAACTGTCCCAAAGGATTGGATGGTAGAGATCTTAGGGTTCATAAGATGGAGGGTACAGATTTTGCCAGGTAGTGCATGGGGATCTAATGTCATATACCAAAAGCCAATGACCTGAGGGATATTTCCTACATCATTGGGTTTCATCAACCTCCTCTACTGAACACTACAGTGCATGTTACATCTTGGACTGAATGCCTCCCAGCTCTTTCCTTGCATTTCTCACATTATTTCTGGAAAAAAGCCCTGCCCACAAGGAAGACAGTTTCGTCTGACACAGAGTGAGTAGGATTTCCATCAACCTCCTGTTACTTACACTACAGTGGATGTTACATGTTTGTTTGCTTGCCTCTCAAGAAACAGAAAAGCAAACCCACCCAAAGGTATAGTTGCGAGCAGGGTGATGGCCATGGCTAGGGTGAACCAGCACCCACTTTAGTACCTTCACCTTTCTGAGTGAGGCCTTTAGTGCCCATATTAAAAAATGTTAGATTTGAACTCAGAGACCCTGATTTAGACTAAAGTTCGGGATAATTGCAATATTTAGCAATAATTTTAATGCATTTTGGGGTTTGTACCATGGTACCAACGCAGGTGCGTGTTCGCCCAAGGCTGGTGGCCACAACCCAGTTTTCATACAGCAATGGTATTTAATTTTTTCCTTAAAACAAGGTAAAACTCCCAAGGAATGATGGCTAGCTGGTGTAGCTCATTCTGGGCCCTTGAAACCTTAAAAACGTTTCGGGTTTAAACCCAATGGTGTGCAGTTGAAACTCGTGAAGGCCCTCTGGCAATGACCTTGACTTTGGGGTGCCAGTGGCTTGTTAGGTTGGGTATGCTGTTGTGCTTCCAAAAAAATTAAAAATTAAACTGTTCTCCAGTACTTGGCCCTTTCATCACCTTCCTGGAGCTTACACTAGGCTACAGTGGTTGTTACATTTTTGCTACCCCCACTTTGTCAGTGTCCTCAAAATATCAAACCCTACCCAAAAATTACACAGCTCCACATGACTTGGAATAAAGTTTCTTTCCATTTTCAAAAGAGGAGGCTTATAAAATGGGCGCCTCTTTTCCAAAAGATTAACCAAAACCCATGTGACATTGAAGGGTTTTCAGAGGATTTTGGTGATCATGTACTTGTCACTGCAAGGGATTCTGCCCTTTGTAAGTTATGCCTAAGCTTCTCAGTTTCAAGTTTCAAATGCTCTTTCAAATGCATGTGACCGCACATACAAACATCATCAGCCGCACCCCCACTTGTTTGGGTCCTCCCTATGGCCCTTACTTAGTTAGGCCTGATACTGTTTTTCAAAAGAGAAAAAGAAAGAAAGAAACATTGATGTTGACAACTGTACACAACTAAGCAACTTGCTCTGCAGTGCATGTTACGAGTTTTGTCTTCCTCTTGGCCTTGCAAGAAAGAATACAATCCCCATCAATAGGGGAAATGTCCTGAGATAATTGGGAGAAGAAAAAATGAGTTTTGTAGTATGTGTTATATTTCTGTTTGCTGTAGTCTGCGACTGTCCACACTTTCTCTCTTCTAAAACAGTGCCACCCTATAGGGTAGACTGTTTCACCTGTAGTAAGTGAGAGCCATCAACCTTCCCCTGCTTCTGCTACAGTTCATGTTACGTCTTGAAGGGTGTGTGGCTTTGTTCCACTTTTGCAATGAAACAAATAAATAATACCATTCTTTACCATTCCTTTCTGTTTCTGATATGCTTCTTGTGATTGGGGGGGGGGCTCTGGAACATGATCATTCCAGGACCCCTTTGTGATGCACTTTGGGTTCCGCTCCTTTTGCTTGAACTTGAGTCCTCCCTCTTTGCTCCTTTTTTTCCCAGATGAGGTTTTTTCCCAATGTTTCTGGGGCAGGTTTAAACATCATTGATATATGGTCTGTAGATGCAATCACGGTTCTGCCTCCAAATGTAACGTTTCCAGGATGAATATAGCGTCTAACAGGCCTCATTCACGACGGTGAAAGGGCTGGAGTGAATTAGCACCCACCAATGCACCAGTTGCGGATGAGCCTGTTGAGGCCGTTTTGTGGATGGACGAAAATCCCATCCTCCCTGCCCGATTTTTTTTTTTTTTTTCCACCTCTTTTCTACCCCAAAATTTTCCCC
>Ga0209611_10013163_pt1 | contig 11434 bp, 7 predicted proteins | sample S1TSphgellanicum_3_FD_187693 | JGI IMG/M metagenome (GOLD analysis project Ga0209611, IMG submission 187693) | Host-associated microbial communities from peat moss isolated from Minnesota, USA - S1T2_Fc - Sphagnum magellanicum MG (SPAdes) (version 2) | ecosystem: Host-associated > Plants > Peat...
ATGTGATGATGATGATGATGATGTTATCATCATTTTTTGGCAGCAGATGATGTCATGCAACGCGGTAAGTACGCAAGCTGAGTGCAGGAGATGATGTCATGCAACGAGGTAAGTACGCAAGCTGAGTGCAGCAAAAGGAAGTAAGTACCTCGATTATGAAGTTGAGTGAAGAGAGTATAGCCACACTGCTGAGGCGCAATCGGTAAGTCTTTCCAGGTTGCACGGCCATCACAAAAGGTGCCGCGCAGGCGGCGTTTGCAGAGGCATTGCATTGCAAGCAATCTGGCGAGCCAACAGGACATAAGTCCAACGAACAATTGTACTTCCCACGCCCCTGGATAAGCAGCGACTGCAGCAGCAACCATGATCCCACAACCACCACAAAACCATCATGAGGAGTTCGTCTAACAGACGATCAGCAGCAACAGATCAGCTCAGAAATGAACACATAAACCAATCCCTAACCAGATGAGATTAGTACGCACCTGTGGCTCTCCGACAAACTCGAACGGGATGCTGGAGAGGCCCAGCTCTTGTTGGTAGATCGACTGGTGATACCAATCGGTAAGCAACAGGCTAAACTCACCATCATACGAAAAGGGCTCCTTCTCCCCCGGGGGCAAGCTAACAATCAGCGAGCCAAAGAGACCCGCTGCTCTTTGCATCCCCAAATGCCCATGGTAGAAATACGTCCCAGACTGCAATGAATCAATCCGCCCACCCACCAGCTGATGATGATCAGATCCTCAAAACAAGCTGCAGTAAATTCTATTCTCATGCTAGAAGTTCAGCTGCCGCATACAGATCAGCTGTTGCAAAATGAAATCGAAATCTAGAGGAGAATACAAATGGGTACCCACGCACCTTATCGACAACGAACTTGTAGGTGAAAGTCTCGCCGGGGTTGATGGGACACTGGGAAACAAACGCAGCCCCATCATAGAAAGGAGTACCTTGCTGGTGAATACCATGCCAGTGAATGGTAACACCTTCTGTGGGAAGATTGTTCTTCAGATTCACCACGACGGTGTCTCCCTGAACTGCTTGAATGGTGGGCGATGGGAATTGTCCATTGATAGCAATGATCAACCTCCCTACGCAATCAGGCGCAACAAAGAGGTAATCCACAGTCCAATCATATTCCACAACTGCAGCTTGTACTGCAGCTTGCTCTCCTCCTAGTGCTGCAGCCAGCAACACCGCCACTAGACTAAGTACTGCTATGCGTAATCTGAGCAGTACCCACAACCCCGAGTACGATCTGTGAACCTCCCTCTGCTGCATCTTCATTGTACTCAATTCCTTGTAATCACACAAGAAGCTCTTGGATGATTCCTTCCCTTGTGGGAAAATTGTCTAAGTTCACCTCCAAGAATAGACTAAAAACACAAGTAACAGGGAATCAATTGTGCAACACAGGGAGTTTTGCAAAATTCATTCCCAGGGAGCCAGCCTCTCAGGGAGAGTTCAAATATGCTCTCTGAACCAATTTCCCAGGGAGAGTATAGAAGTGTACTCTGAACCAATTTGTCACGGATGAAGTTGGTAATTCTTCCCTGGTTGGAAAGCAGCACCTCTTGGGGAAAACGAATTTTCTCTGATTTGACATAAGCTCTAAGTAAGAGGCATTTTTAACAGGGATAACTGAGAGCTTTCCCGCATTCAAAGCACACAGAAAGTTTACCAAAACTCCTAGTGTGATCAATCTGCTGGCTAAAACCCTAAGCCTGGCTTCTAAACGTCGATTCTAGAGTTACCAAAACAATGTAACTCTTTCATAAAATTCCTGGGATTTGGGTGCCTCTGTAATCGCTGGAAGAATTAGGTTTAGCTCTACTCTCAAGAACTGACTGTGTGATCAGCGCGCAGGGAGCTGCTCATGTCTTTTGTGAACTACTTGGGTGTTTGATAATCTTTATATATGGGAAGGTCCAAGGCTGAGAGGCTCCAGGATTTCTTTTGGGCTGACAATATTAGCCAATTTAATGCTATACTAAAAATTCGAAGTGCAAAAATCATATGCTTTTTGGAGATTCTCAATAGCCAGATTTCGACCAAAATTTAGAAAAATCGCCAGATTTCTTAACACGGTTTCAAGTAAGGTAGCCAAAAAATATAGAAGGATGTTTTTTTTAAAAATTACTTTCATATTTAGCTTGTAGCCAAATTTGACTAAATTTCCAGTGGGTGATCCCCACTTTGGTTATAACACAAATTGCCAAAAAAGAGCACTGGCGGCTCCAACTCCAAGGTCAGAGATTGGAGAGAAACGGAGTTCTGGGTGAAGTCGCGAGCTCTCTCCGAGGTTTCCGCATGGCTTCCTTCTTTTCTACTAAGAAAGCAACGCGTCTTCTTTGTCAAGCCTGCGACGAAAACCTCGTTTCTTCCCTCCCACGACAAAATCTTGTCAGGCAAAATCCTTTTGAGTACACTAAAGGTGAGAAATCTGGTAGCACTTTCCAAGTAAGCACTATTCCCCCGACGAATAAGAAAAGAAGAAGAAGCAAAAACGGAATGTCCTGTGACGCCGGTATTACGCCAAATTGCCGATCGCAGCTCTATTTTTCTAATTTCAAATTCTAATTAAAAATGGACCACGATGGACAAAACTGGACAAAATAGGCCAAGAAAATTTGCAAATAAGAAATTCGACGATAATTGTTGATTTTATTTTTTAATTTTTTACGGAGCTAAACTGGACGGCCCTTTTTGGAAAGTACTAAGTCTACTTATTACTTCACACGTGCTTGAAACTTCCAACAAGTTCCCAAGTTCTACGTCTAGGCTACGACCATTGCTAATTCTCAGCCGCTATTGCTCAAAATGGGAGTGCTAACTTGAGCTCTTCAATTCATCTTTGAACAGCTGAGACAAAGGGGTAATTATAGAAGAGAAAGAAAAGAAGAAGTAAGCTTTTCCAAGTTATAAAACGCGTCTTTCTTCTCTTTTCTTCTCTTCTACGCCTCTTTACTTTCAATGCTCATAACTTTCTCATTTCTTGTTCACCTGCCTTGTCTTCTTGTGGATGGTTCCCATGATCCATAACTGCCTTCTTTGTTCTACAGGGCTTTTCTTTTTGTTGGTACTTTGCAGTTTATGGTGAGGTGACTATAGTTGATAACTTGGAATGTTATAATAACCAATTTACCTAAACATTGCGTAATGGGAATTGACCCATCTATCTATGAAGGAAGGTAGTTTGTTTGTTTGTCTTGTTTTGTTTGTACTGATGGGATCCACTGAACCAGGATGCCTCAGATCACCTTCTTGGTCTCTTTGGAAAGCTCTCGAGGAGGAGGGATGCATGGGCTTGGATCCATGGTGTTTGGACCTGTGGTTCAAAAATTCTTGAATATTAAATGATTTCTTCGCTGAAAATTATATTAAATCGTAGATGAAAATTTCAGAGGAATTTGAATGTGCTTTTGGTGTTGTAGGAAAGATCTTGATGAGCAGGACGTAACAGAATTTATTTGGTAAGACTTGGATTCAGAGTGTCGGAGATATTGATTTGTAAGTGATTTCTGCCACTGAAATTTCAAATAAATTCCAAAAAACCAGGTTTTGGAAGGAAAAATCCGTTGAGGATGTGGTAACACTTGGGCCAACGGCACAGGCCACACTAGTACCTATGATAATGGTTTGAGCCTTTGACTGCCTAATGGATTTGTCAATTCCTGAAAACCTAGGCCCCTCAATTTGGTTCGGTCTGGTTTAAATGAATAATATTTAATATTAACTACCATGGTTGAATGGCAGGTTTTTCAGGTCTCTGCTGAATAATTATTTAATTTTGAAGATTCCATTTTGGCAAATAGATTATTCCTGAATATTTCAAAAGATGTTTTGTTTTCTTTCACCAAAAACACTTGCTTTGAGAAAAATATTTTTGAAATTTCAGCATGTCTATAAATAGTATAATTTTTTTGTGGAACCTGCTATTTAACTATGGTATTGGCTAATGGTGGATTTGAACCTAGCAGCTCATTTATTGAAGTTGATTTTGTTGTACTAACTATATTTGGTTTTAACATTTGCCTTGGTGGCAAATTGAACCTCGGTGGCCCCGTATTTAAACTTGGTTTGGTTGTAATAATCCAATGTTCAGCATTTGCACAATGGTGAGTTGAATCCCCTAGTTAGTTGCCCAAGCTGATTTGTTGTTGGTTTGGGTATAACTTGATATGTAGCATTCTGAGTTGCCTAATTTGGAGAGAGCCTTTGCCAACTGCAAGATGACCATGATTCACAACCAATTGGGGGTTATTTTGGCCTGATACAGAATAGGTATTCAGGGAATGGATTATCTTAGAGAAAAATTGAGTTTGACAAAGTTTAACTTAATTTGACCACTTTTATTGCGTAAGTTGTTTTCCATCTTATAAACATATTGTGTCCAATTTGGATATGGACACTTTCTAAAGGTGCATTTACACTTGGTGTTAATGACTTTAGTATTAAGTCCACTACCACCAAGCTAGTCATTTAGAACCTAAACCTATTTACCATGAAGATTTTAGGTTAAGTTAACATTAACTTAATATTAACCAATCACCCATTTACCATCGGGGACCACTTAACGTGCCACCTAGATTTTCACTTAACATTAGGTGTGAATGCACCTTAAGGTTCTACTTATCTCATGGCAACTAACGCGCTTCCCCATCTGACCAGTTTTTTGGACTCCCATTGTACCTTGTGCCGTCCTTTTGAAGTGATCCAGTTTTTCAACCATTGTCGGGATAGGCCGCTTCCCCATCATACTAATGGACCCACATTATACCTTTCGCCGTCCTTTGAAAGTGATCATTTTTTTAACGAGCCGACAGGAGCCCATGGGCCCTCCTCCATTGGTTGGAGCTAGCGTTTTTTTTGGGTGCAAAATTTCCTCCAAATGTGAAAAAATAAAAGGGAATTATTCTGTAATGCCGAAATATTTTCTTTATCAAAAATAATCATCAAATTTCAAAAGAAGCATTCACCATATTTGGACTCCGATTTTAGCTTGGTAGCATTTTTTAAGTAGTTCTTTTACTATTTAAATGAGTTCTAAGACTTTGTTGCCATTAAAGTTATTTGTCAAGTCTAATCACAATGCGGCCAGAAGCCCATGTTTGCCTGGTTTAGGGGACAGGATCAAAAAGATCGCATCAGAAAAAAAAAACAAAGGGGGCCAAATGGGGTCCCAAACTCAGAAACCCATTTCAATTCAACGTGAATCGAGTTCATACTGAGTTTCTTGTCTAACCAAAAACAATAGACTTGTCATTCCCTATTCCTTACACCATAAAAACCATGAAGCTTGGGTTTAAGGAAACTCAAGATCTTGCAAGCTTATATGGATTTTTGTTGGCGCATTTCAATGTTGTAAAGGAAGGAGAGGAGAAATCAACAGCTCTTAAACTCGTGAAGGAAGTTTGTAATTCATAAAACATTCCAGTTATTTTTCAATGTTATAGAGGAAGGAGAGGAAAGAAATGGTGTGGAGAGAAAAAGAGAGGAAAAAGGTGCAAGTTGCCAACTTGACATTAAGGATGCAAGTGCCAAGATCTACAAGGGAGGTCATCGAATTTAAGGCATACACAATTTTTCCAAAAGAAGTGTTAGCTTGAAGAGCTTAATTCACACACCTTAAAAGTTCATTGCAATCACACAAGAGAAGATTGGTTTGAATTTTGCAACCACACCCCATACAACTACCATTTTTTGAAAGTGAAGTTTTTAGCCTACCCAAAATGGGATCATGATTTTGGTAGAACATGAAATACTAAATAATGATGAGTTTTATGATTGTTTAGCAAAAGACCTTTTTCTTTTTTGTGAAGCTTTTGTCCTTTCCTTGTGGTCATTTTTTATATGTTGCCACAAAGTTTGTGAATTTCTACAAACTCTAACTAATTCATTGCTTAAATATTTTTTTGAATAACTTGAGTTTTCAAGACTAGAAATTGAACCACCTCAAGAAACCGATATTCCAAATTTTGTGGTAACCTTAGCCATATGGTCCCTCCGCTAATGGATGCTCTTGTGATTGAACATATTCTCACAAAATTGTCCATGGACCCATCAATGTTGTGGTGTTCATCAATTAAATCAAGATTTGCATAATGTTGTGAACAATACCATGGAATGGCATGCCCTCGAAATTGTGAAATATCACAATGTCTTTTATCATCGCACAATTGCAACCTAAAGATTTATGAGGCATTTTTTTAAAAACATTTACAATTTGAAATGAAGTGTTTAAAACTTTACTTCATAAATGATCCCACCATTTGACAATATTTTTGTAAATCCAACAATGTACATATAAATGCAAAGTTGTTAGTTGGTAGGTCTACAACTCATAAACCATTTGAAGGTGAAAACACATTACAATGAACTCCTTTGGGGTGTCACATGGTATTACTTTTCAAAGATGTGCATGTTTGAATGTATCCCACATCAGAGCTTTGAAAAAATTTCACAATATTTTTGCATATTATGTTAAAATATGACGTACACAAGATATTAGAAAAATATATATTTCATTTTTTTTTTATAAAGTTGGAGATTGGAATATATTTGTGGAAACAACTGTAGTGTACTTGTATATTCCAAAACACAAATGTATTCCAATTTTCTTTTAAATAAATTTTAATTTATATGAAACTTGAAGGTATATTGACCCATGTCATTTCATATAATTTGAACCATTTTTAGATGTTATGTGATCAATTTGAAATTTTTCATCTCAAAAAAAGAATTGTTTTAGCAAAGATGTGATAAATGTGTGGTAATTTGAGAATTTGACAAATAATCACATTCACATGAAAGATGACAAGCACAGCTAGATAAATCATTTTTTAATTTAATAAAATTGATTATTTTAATGAATGATGAAGCTTTAAAGTTATTGCAATCAAAATGAGATAATGGCCTTATTATACCAATGTATACTATAAATAAATCCATGGATCCTTCAATATAGATGATGAAATTTATTATTATATTTTAAATAATATGACATAACATTAGTTTTGTAAAAATAATAATTGTAAGGCCCAAAATTGATACCCAAAATTAAATGTACGATATTTTTGGAACAATTATATTGTATGTACTATAATACTAAACCCAAAAGTGCCCCAAAGGGCGTCACTATAGTGTGTTTTCACCTTTCAATGTGGAATGTCTTTGTGTGTATGGACATTCACTTGGGCTTGAACCTTCACTACTACAAATCTTGTTTTTTATATTGTCTTTTTTAATTAAAGGGTCCAAATTCTTTAAGTAGTGCCAAGTAGGATGAAGTAGAGGCAATCCTTGACATAGCCTTAATTTTGCTTTATATTTTTTATTCCTATACACATTATTATTCATTTTTTTCATTTTTTGAAGTATGATATGTTAGACCATCATATATTTTTAAAAACTAATATCGCACATTTTTTGTCCATGTACATCATGAAAAAGGACTAGTAAAAAATACGGAAAAGGAATACAAAAGGGTGATGTTGTGTGATAAGTTTTTTGGTGCACCTTAAAGAATTTGGACCTTGAATTTTAATCAAAATAAATAGCAAAGTAGGTTGACTTTACAATAAAAAATGACATGTTGTTTAAGATAACATAATGTAATGCATCAGTCATTTTATACATGACTAAATTGTTAATTGTGTCCATTGTGTCATGTATGTTTTGACTAAAAACTAGCAAATTCTAGTTGATGTGGCTTGTTTATTTTGATTAAAAACTAACAAGGTTTAGTTGATGTGGTTTGTCTACTTTGATTGAAAATTAACATAAATATTAGTTGATATTGTTGACCAATAGGTAGCATAAATCGTGGTATTTTAAAATTATTTAAAAATGTTGAACCTAGATAGGCCACCCAAACCTTCATCAAACCTAGGTAACATTCCTTGAACCTCCCAAACCTAGGTGAGCTCCCCAAGCCACCTTGAACCTAAATAAGTTTTCTCAAGCCTCCCAAGCCTAGGTGGCCTCTCCAAGCCTAGGCATGAATATATAATGCAAGCATGAAAAATTGAACCCCTCACACTATTACAAAAACATGGTTTTTACACTACTACCATCATGTCTAAAATGACTATATAATCAATATCTAGAATACATTAATAGTTTGAAGTGATTAAATGTGTCCATCATGACTAAGATCATAAGAAGCAATGTCCCTTATGACCAAAAAATTCAGCATTATAGTCAAATTAGACAATATGTTGCACACATGGTAAGTGTGGCTGTTCACATGGATTTCTATGTTGATTAATATAACTAACGTGACTAAAATTATTCATAAAATATGACACACATGATTATTATAATTTTTTAATGACGTGGTATTAATAAAATGGAAAAAAATCATATTTTCATTTTAAAAACTTCATCACAAAAAAAATTGACAAAAGATATAGTTATCATGATTTTTATTTTTTCAAAATTATTTAAAAAATCATAATAATTAACTAAATGTACATGCTAATCTTGAATTATTCAACTTCCATGATTCAATTTGTATTTGTGATGAATCAATTGAATGCATATATATATCCACATTAAATTAGCCCCAAATTAAACCATCTATTTATTTATTTATGATCAAATGACATGAGTAAATGGAATAATAGAATAAAATAATTTTTAATATAATATAAAATAAAATAAAACTAATGGACATCTCATTTAAATTTGAAATTAAAAAATAAAAAAATTTATAATTTTATAAAATATAGTAAAATTCATTTTTATTACAAAAACATTGTAATTGAATTCAATTATTTTACTTTTATTGCAAAAATTGACATAAGATTGAAGGCATACAAATTGTAGTACCATAATTTCAAAATTGAATTTCTTTTGTAATGATTTTTTAAAGATATTTTCTAAAACATTATTTTTGATAAATATGTGGCATAAATCAAAATATGTAAATTTATGGATAACTAAGACTTTTTATTTAAAATATTATAAAATTGAAGTCAATGATGAAAGTAAGGAAACCAAATGTATCCAAATAGTTATACGTGAAATTTCTAACCCAAGCAAAAAAAAAACATTGCTTGAATTTTTGAAACAAATATTGAAAATGTTTTGAAATTGAAAGGAATCACAAAGTTCAATATGATTATGATAATAAATTAATTTTTACCGAAATAATTATAGATTATAACTCAATCAAGGATTTAATACATTACATATGAATTTTTTAAATAATTATTTTGAATTGTTGGACATTTTGAAATGGAAAAAAATCACAAAGTGTTATGAAAGTTAATAAATTATATGTGTTTATATAATATTTGAATATATAACTCAATTCAAAGTTTCAAATGATGCATTTGAATTTGTTAATTAATGAGTATTTAGAATAGTTATGAGTTACATATTTTTTGAATTAAAAAAATTACAAAGTTCTATGTAACAATAAACCTAACAAATCAATTAAATCAAATAGTGATATTAAAAATTTTCATTTTTTTGTTCAAAATATGAGTTTATATATTTTGTGATGTCATTTTTTGTCATCATGTGAGGTGATGGCTTAGTGGTTAAGGCCTTGGAGTGTGGCCACAAAAAGGTTGTGGGTTCAAACTTTATTTCGAACATTCATCATTAAAAAATATCCCGAGTTTGGGGATTCAAAGGCCTTTGACATTGGCTATCGCAATCTACCAATAAGTCACCTTGAAAAATAAATAAATAAATTTTCCAACATTGAATAATCACAGATCAAGGGTGGTAGCATTTTGGATTCACCTATAGTTCAAAAATATTAAAGTTCCATAATGTCATTATATATGAACATAGAAAGAATATAATTTTAAACTTAAAATAAAATTAAAAATCTCATGTTAATTAATAACCTTAGTCATGTTAGTCATTTTGACTAGCATGTTTAGTCATGTTACTCATATTTTTTGTCACATTTGTGTCAAAAATTATTCATCTATTATGATTACAACCAATTTTGTCCATTATCTGATGTGATTAAAAATATGACTAAACTTAGTTTTAAAAACTAGCTTGAAAACACATATATGTAGTAGTATCACCACCTTTGAAGATATGCCAAGTCTATAATTTACCATTGTAGCACACCTTTATAAGGTGAAAACTTTCATAATGTTTTTATTTCACTTATCAAACTAACTTTTTGTTACACTTTTCAATTAAGTACACAACAAAGTAAATAGGAAAGTAAGAATGTCAATATATAATAGGAAGGTAGAAAAGTAAATAAGTGAGTTAGGAAGGTAGATGGTAGGTAGGTAGGTGTATTGGTCATTAACCTACTTACAATCTACCTACCTACATACCTACTACTTATTTACCTACTTAACTATCTACCCACCTATATATTCATGCCTATCTACCTATTCCAACCAACCCATATACTTTTAAATTTACCCTAAGGGGGCCTACACACCTACATTCGTAGGCACATTACATTTCAAAAGTAATGTTGCCCATGATTAAAAAATAGCAAATGTTACATGTCAATTGTCACAATGCTAGGTAATAATAACTTATATTAATCATCATACCTACATCCACATATGACATGCAAGCATAAAAATGCCATGTGTAAGTGGTAGTGTTCAAAATTATTGAAAAATAAAGTCATCAAAGTCATTTCAAACATACCTACTTTTGAAGGGGAGGTAAAATAAACAAAATCAATCAACTTAGTTATTGTGGACAAGTAATTTAGTTGCATCTTTGTCATCTTAGTCATAATTATAAAGGCATAATGACATGTTTTTGTGGTAATGCCTAAACCCTAGGTTTACAATTCATAAGATAATTCAAATGTGGACTGTCTTTGTGTGTATGGACACTCATTTAACTTGAAATTTAAAAATAAAAAACCTACAATTCATAAAAAATTTCCATTTGGACTTTGGTTGTGTGTATGGGTATTCATTGAACCTAAAAACCATTTTTTAAGGTCTATAGTTCATAAAACATTTCCATATAACCAATGGTTGTGTATGGGTACACATTTAAACATGAAAGAATAAATAAAATTTGAAGCTCACAAAATGGGTCAATTTGGGACCATGTGTAATGTGTATGGGTCCTCATTTGGACCTTAAGCCTATAAATGAGATCTACAATTCATAAACCATTTTCATTTGGATTGCCTTTGTGCGTATGGGTATTCATTTGCACCAAAACTTTACTATAAGGTTTGCAACTCATTAATGGGTCAATTTGGGACTATATTTGTGTATGTAAGGTTTCATATTAAAACTTGGAACCTATGTGTAAGATCTACAATTCATAAAACATTTCCATTTGGATTATCTTTGAGTGTATGGGCATTCATTAGGTGTGCAACACATAACCCATCAATTTGGGATTGTCTTTGTGTGTATGGGTTTGATACTAAAACTTGGAGCCTATTTCTAAGATATTCATAAAACATTTC
>Ga0209611_10013164_pt1 | contig 11434 bp, 7 predicted proteins | sample S1TSphgellanicum_3_FD_187693 | JGI IMG/M metagenome (GOLD analysis project Ga0209611, IMG submission 187693) | Host-associated microbial communities from peat moss isolated from Minnesota, USA - S1T2_Fc - Sphagnum magellanicum MG (SPAdes) (version 2) | ecosystem: Host-associated > Plants > Peat...
AAACAATACCAAAATTAAGTCAATACAATCTAAATTGTTTCAATGCCTATTTTACACGAACAAAGCACTAAACCTTGGACATCTTGTAAAAGTATTGTGAAAGTATTTAAATAGCACTAATACAAAGAGGTCCCCACTTTGTGATGGATCTCTAAATGCACCCCCATCACAACAAGTGTTGCCAAGGGTCCCATCAATCCCACTCTATAAAAATATCCATGATTTGTGTTAAGGTTATAAAATGTCATCCTCACAATCCTTAGATTGGCTTGATGATGACACATTTTTTTGTGTCGCCATATTCATGACAAGTGCAGCCAAATATGCAAATTGCATTTTGAGTCTATTAGCTTATCCTTGGATTGCCTTTGGAGCCAAATTTGTGGCCAAAACACCTTTGCTTTTGGTGTTTTTGGCCTTGTTGTGCCCTTGATGTATTAATGGATTTGGATTGACTTTATTGCGACTCCATGTGCAACTAAAAACATTGTTCCTAATTGTGATTGTCTTTATCACATTGATCACAATGTTGTGCATAATTATTTTTCCCTTGGCCTTTTTTAGCACATTCTCTCTTGGGGTGATCCCCACCAAAATCCAACATTGTTTTAAATATGATAGTTTCACAAAAGTGTTTGGGTTTCCTTTTGAGGCACCTTGAACTTTGTCAATGGATTGCATTGTGATGATCCTAATTGTGATGAATTGGTCAAAAAATTCCAAGGTACATCCATGTTGAATTTGAGGGTCACAACTTGGTTTTCAACCATGTTGAACTCGATACATTTCAAAATTTGGGACACATTTGCCAAAGTTGGTTGCATTAGTTGGTTCAAAATGATGTGTCGAACATGTCTCTTCAACTCTTTGTCCAATATCTGATACCAAAATTGAATAGCTTGCATCTTTTTGAGTCTTTGGGTCACATTTATCAATCACCACATTCGGGTGTACACCTCACGCAAATTCTCATGTGGTTTGTGTTGAAACTTTTGCAAAGTTCTCAATTTGTCAATTTGGATCCCTTGGTAATTCCATTGCAACACATGGAAGAATTCCACAATAGGGTTGAATGTTAGCAAAGGACCTTGTTTTTTAGTGGAAAGGTTGGCACTTCCACTCCTAGTAGCTGCACTACTAGCACTTCCATTTCCATTGGTGCAATAGTTATTAGGAGTTGCTAAGGCACCACTTGAAGCCACAATCATTATGGTGATAGAAACATAATTGAGTGACCAATACAATTGCCAATTTTGAATCTCTACCTCATGGGCATGCCAGAATTCATGATAATCATCCACTAGAAGCCTTTGAAGGTGCTGAAATAAATCTTTCCAGATGAAAACAAATGTGGATTATGCAACTATGGATTATGCAATTATTGCATGTCACTACCTATCTACTTATATATAAGACCTCTTTCCTACAGAATTGGTTACCAAGGTGAAACCAAATTTTAACTCAGTTGAGGTTCATCCACAACTGAGTTATAACAGGCGTCCAATGGATGGTGTGCTGGTGGGTGCTGGTTCACTGTGGCCACTCTAACCTAGCTTTCTGTTTTCCTGACTTGCATTTCACTCAGTTTCTACAGTGTTAGGGCAGAGAAATGAGGGGGTGCACCAGCTTGTTTAATTGGCACATGTTTTCAGATTTCAATGAAACTTTCTAATGGAATCAAATTGACAAGCAATGTAAGTGGGCAGCTAGACTTTCCCAGACTCAGTTCATTATGAACTGTTGTCGGTAGCCATACTCTCAGTCCCACGTACATCTTTGGTGATCAAGTACACAATAACATCAGCTTTTTCTTCAAGCCTTTTTCTCAGATCTAAACGCTGAATAAACTGATACCAAGCAGAGCGTGTCACAAAAGCCCTCTGCCAAATCCAGACCAAATGTGATGACATTGATTATACAAATAATTTGAATAAATTAAAAGAAAAGGGAAGTTTGGCAGGGTTTCATCAAAGAAAAGGGAAACAGAAAACATGAATCTGAAAGGCGTCTTCAGGAAATCTACCAAAAAATTCAACATATGGGTGTCATACTCTTTGATCTGTAGCACATGCTCCATGATAATTGGCTTCCAAATTGACACCAACTACATGCAAGGTCTGCCATTGTCATGCATCATTTGATTTGTTTCTCCCTCTTCTCAACAAGCTTCTTCTTGTCTTTCTTCAGCTGTGCATAGATGCGGCCCATCATGTCAGAGCCCTCTAAACAAGTAACCTGCCTTCAAAAAGAGAACCACTCAACTGGTTATATTATTTGTACAAGATGTTGAAATTTCCAAAAAGAAACATTTTTTCAAAGAACAAATTTTTGTGAAGGAGAATAGAGAATATGTCATCCAGTACTCATCAGTGCACAAGGAGATTGTCTGAATGCTCACCTCTTGTAGAGGAAAACATCCTTGGCTATACCTATAGAAAGGATATCAAAACCGACGTAAGTGACCAATTGAGACCTGTTCATGGTATATTTAAAGAGGATATTCCAAATCCCATGAGTAGTTTAGAGTAGCTAACTTGATGTCCTGTAAATTCTCCCTTTTCTTTCTTCTTATCCCTTTGTACATTTTCCTAATCTACAGTGTGTCTATGAATAAATTTTTTGCAGGGTTGCATCAGTGTAGGGACTAGTATATAGATAGTTTTTTAGTTGGTATATAACATGCTATAGATAATGGTATTAGGAACCATCCATATTATACTATATCTATATAATATCCAACTATGAACGAATTGATGTCTATACAAATGTCATTCATTTTGGGTTATGTGACCCAGCACCCACCAATGCCCCCATCCATTGGAAACTCATTACCACTCGGTTGTGGAAGAACTGCAACTGGGTTGCCTTGGTGGCCTATCCTCTAAAACCATCCTACTTCCCTTCACACTAGCTAGGTAGCTATAACTACCTGTGTAAGTTGGTAAGTGTGATAGGTAAGTAGGTAGATGCATGTGGATCTGTAGTAGATAGCTAACCAACATGGGACAGGAATACAACATATAAGTGTTTGCTTTCGGCTTTGCACCATCCATTTTGCATGCTGCACAGGTGGGTGTTGGTTTGCTGGGTCTCTCTGGCATTTGGTTACGCCTGAATTGATCTTCATTGGGCCACCTAGGTACTTCCACTTACATCCATATATGCTGTCCTCAAATACTGGCCAGTTGTAAGGCACTTGGAGAAAATCTGTAGTGTATTTGGACAGTACCTTATATCCATCAATTTCCCTCTAAAATCCTAAGAATTGCCTTGATAATTGTCAAGGGTTTGTTCCAATGTTGACTAGATGTAGAGAAATGACCTAGGTATCCTATCAAGGTTAAGGCAAGGTATTGAAAACCAACCTCCCATGTAACATCTTCATGAGAATGAGTTATGATACCCTACCTGTCTTGGTAGTGTTGTACAAACTTTTCAAAGACCTATTTGGTCTAATATCACTTTGATAAAATTTGATACTCTACATGTAGACATGTAATTCATCCAGGTAGGTTATCTCTAAACCCTAACACCCTTTCACCTTGTGCACTTGTATTTCTTTGTCGAACTACATTTTCACAAGATGCAATAGCTTACCTACATGCCAAGAAAATAACTCCATATTATGCTCTATCTCCCTCCAATGAAGTTGCATGGCTTGTGCATTTTATGAGAACAAGCCCAAGTTAATCTTATAAATATTCATGTGAGTAGAAATCCAAAAGTTGGATGCCTACAAAGAGGCAAGGCAACGTTGTGGATTGTTGTCAATTGGGAGTTGGCACTAGGTCCCTTTCAATTTTCCTCTTTATACAAAAAACTCCACAACACTAGGTGGTTTTTAAGTTGGGTATTTAGAATAACCAACCTTGTTGCATAATGGTTGTGTATTTTGTGGTTCTTCAACTAAGTATTCCAAAAATCAACCCTTAAATGCATAATAGGCATGTATTGTCAAAATAATACCCAACAAGATTGGTATTTGGGGGGATTATTAAGAAGTGAAAATTGATACTAGTTGAGTCCATTACCTTTTGAAAATCCAATTATTTGGTACTCTATGTGCAAAGACCATGTGTAATCAAGCTTTTAAAAACTAAGAATTAAGCCACATTGGTTTGTTCTTCATTTTTGATAACCACCCAACAATAGAAACAACTTATTTGGGGGGTCAAATTTGGTTAATTGGAACCACCCTAGATATAACCATAGTTAAGTTCCATTGAGCTTATCCAAGAACAAATCACATAATTTGAAATATGTATACCTTTACATTGTAATATTTTAGAACATGCTTTTGGATCATAATAATTAAAAAATTTAAAAGTTGATTTATAAATCATGATTTTAAATATATTTTATAAAATATTCTAGTTTTCAAAACTTAATTTTTAAGGGTGAATGGCTGTTATTAATCAATTGGACCCTTGAGTCATTACTTGTTGGATTGATATCAACTTTTGAACATAACAATTTAATCTTGGTGTGTAATATGGTTTGGTTCATAAGTGATTATACAACTTTTAACATTTTGTTCAACTTGAATTATGACTATGTATCATAATTATACATGTACATGTGTTGAAATGGCTAGTTAATGCATTCAATATGTTAGGCTAATTTTGAATTGTGTTTTCTTTGTTAATTTTGTGTTACATAATCAAAGTACGAATGATGCACATTAAAATTTTAATTAAATTTAACCTTTAAACAAGCCTTTAAAAATAGCTTAAGTAGCTTGGGCCTTCTAACTAGGCTTATGTGCACCTTAAATAACCTCTAGATAGTTGAACCAACCTACATAGTTGAACCAATCCCTAAAAAGGGTCCTTAGGTAACTTAAGTAGCTTAGACAACCCCTTGTTAGCCCTTGGGTATGTTAATAACCTAAATAATCCTTATGTATACCCTTACATAACTTAAGAAACCTTTAGGCAATCACCCCTAATTAAATAACCTATATAGTCCAAGGTAACCCCTAGGCAACATTACATACTTTACGTATTCTAAATAGCCCCTTGGTAGCTTTTAAATAGCTTTCATAGCCCTTACGTAGCCTTTAGGTAATGTAGGCAACTTTTATTAAGGTCCCTAGGTACTTTAATTAGTATAAGTGGCCCTTAAGTAGCTCCTAGGTAGCCTATGTAATCCCTAAGTACTTAAGGTAACCTAAATGATTTTAAAATGGCCCTTAAATAACCTAGGTAGCCTTTAACTAGGTTTATAGGCATTCTAATTAGATTAAGCAAGCCTTAGAAGGCTCATAGGTGGTAAAGATGCATCTAGGAAAAAAAATCATGTTAGATAATGGTGAAAATTGTGAATTTTTTTACATATGTTATTTTTTTAACATTTTAAAGTTATGTTAATCATTTCAAGTTGTGCTAAATGACTAATATGAATGTTGAGATTCAAATTAAAAATTCATTATACTCAATTTTGAATTTTGGTTTTAGTAAAGAACGTTTGAATTTGAACATGTGTTGTGTCAGATTGTGGTTAATTTTATAAAAGACTAGGTAAAGGACTATTGTAATAACATAATTTTGATGGTTAAAAAAATTAGATAATACTAACCTACTACTCACATTCAAAAAACGTCACAATTTAAAAGATATGGAATTTGAAATTTTTTAAAATTCAAAATATTTTTTAATATTTTAATATTTTAAAGGTCCTTTACCACATGTAAATGGGGTGTAATGTGCATGACATACAAAACAAATTTGTAATTTATGATACAAAAAACAACACCTTGAAGTAGTTAGAATATTTTAGAATGATTCAAAATTATGATAAAATTTCAAGATGAGAAACAAAATCTAACAAAATCTACAAACTTTGAAATTTTCATATTTATTCAACAATGACTAATACAAAACATGTGATCTATTGGGGCAACTATATGTATTTTAAATAGAAATTTGCAAAAGATTTTATTCAAAAAAAATTTCATATGAAAAAGTGAAATATGATTAAATAGTAATCATAGTTTTTTTTAAAGTAATCCCATTGGCTCCTTTGTGTTTACTCTCACCTAGGTAGTCAAGGTGGTTTAAGTAGCCCTTAGGTAGGCCCATAAATATTTTAATTAATTTAAAGGTAAACCCATCCTTGGGTGGTACCATTAGGGATGTCGCACTCCAAAATTTTGAAAACTACCCAACATAGGATTCATTCAAGTGAAAAAACTCAATTCTAATTATATTAAAATATTATCCAAAACATTTAGAATTTTAAATTTAAATTTTAATATTCCAAATGAATGGTCAAGGAAAATGTTTCAAGAAAGTAACATTTGGGGTTTTGTTTCTCGGAAACAAAAAAATCATGTTTTTCACATTTTTTTAATCTTTTAATTTGTAGGAGGGCTTCCATTTTATATATTTTTATTTTTTAAATTGATAGTAGATTGAACAATTGTCAAAGATTAAGACTAAAAAGTTTTGAAGGGCCATCATGCATTCATGTCCACAAATTTTTAATAATTTTAACTTTTTAAATTTCAATTAACAATTTGGGCCATACCCTAATGAATATAGTTGACAAACCAAAAACAATTACAATGGTGCAACTTGACAATGATAAAGGGTCAAGAATTTCAAGAACACATGTCATGAACATTTCAGGAACACAAATCTCTTATTTGTTCAACTTGTTCAGCTGATGTAAGTGTCTAATACAATTTTTCGATAGTGTATACATGTAGGTGGGGAACACAAAGCCCATGTGGTGCAAATCATAATAAAAATTACAATTAAAAAAATTGAATTTCTTTAATTCAATTAAACAAGGTTCATCTTTTTTTGAATTTAAGTGAGATGGTTCCTAATGGTTTTACTCAAGGATGAATTTGCCCATAAGGAACTACTATGATAGCCCTTAAGCACCTTAGCTAATTTAAGTAACCCCTAGGTAGCCTACATAGCCTAGGGTAGGTTGAATAGGTCATTTTAATAAACCTTAGAAAACATGTTTATTAAAATGTCATTTCATTCCATATTATATAAAAAAACATTGATGCAATGATAAACATTTTTCCCTTCAATGTAATGTGAGGTGATTGAATCTTTATTATTTTGACCTATTTAACTTAACTTAAGCTAGGCTGTTTAGGTGCCAATTTTAGGCCAATGTGTCTAGCCTAAACCACCTAGGCTCCCTAATTCACATTTTTAGCTTAGGCAACCTAGGCTAAGGTCTTCCTATTTTAGGTACCCAAAGTTAATTAGGTTAGTTCTCCCTATTTTAGGTACCCAAAGTTAATTAGGTTAGTTCTCCCTATGTTAGGTACCCTAAGTTAATTAGGTTAAGTTGCCTTGCTTAAGCTACTTAATTTAGGTCGCTTAACATAGGTTAAATAAGTTAGGCTAACATAGGTAGCCAAGGATACCTAACTTAAGCTAGGTGGCCTAACCTAGGTAGGCCATGTGATGCCATTTGTTCAACTTGGAGCTTGCCGCATAGCTTGTTGCATGTCAACATTTTAGTAGTAAAAAAAATTAGGTAGCCTCAAGTTTTCACATTTTAGACATAAAACTAGTCACAAATGATTATGTCACATACATACATGTCATTACACCATTTTAATCATAAAAACTAGTTGCAATTGACCATACCACAAAGTTGAATGTTATTTGGATAAAAAGTGAGTATAAATCACACCTTGGCACAACTATTGTTTTGATTAGTGTCACACAATGTCTTTTATGACTAAAATTTTATATGACTTATTCAAGATGACTAAAATAATATATATTCACATGTGTCATTTACAACCAAAACAAAAATTGTTAATTTACAAATTCCTTGTAATGTTTTACAATACATGCATGTGACAATGACAACATCCAATCTTTTTGCATTGGTAGATTTAGTAGATTTAATAGGTAATTAGCTAGGTCGATGGGCACACACACATAGAGCCATGTTAGTTAGTAGAAGGCTTAGGTAGACAGGTTGTTTCAAGTAGGTAAGTAGTCAATAGATAGGTGGGTTGGTACTTGGTAAGTAGGTTGGTTGTTAGTAGTAGGTAGGCAGTCAAGTAGGTTAATGCGAGAGAGGGAGAAGAAAAGTATTTTAGAAAAAAAAAACTGACTAGAATCTTTAAATATACTAAACTAATAGGGGTGATTAGTTGGGGGATAGGTACAGGATTTGCCTCATCCAGTGGACAGAATGGCAAACTGGTGTGCTTATGAGTGCTGGTTCACTGTGGCCATCATTACTTAGGGCCACTCTAGATGAAGGACGAAGGTCTATAGTCCAATGAAATGGGGCAATCCTATTGAAGGAGAGCCATAATAAATTGGACCCATGGCCTTTAGACAAGGGTCCAAAACCATAAAAGTGGCAAATTGAGGCTAACTTACGTGGCACCATTTTGGAGGAGAAATCAATTGGTTCCAAGTTGAAACATCCCCCCCGCGCCCCCCCCCCAAGCTATAAAGGAGAGCTCATGATTTGAAGAACCAAAATGCAAGCTAGGGTCCAACTCAAGAATTCAATTTGCTTCAAACGAGTCCAAATTGGTTCCTGGGAATTTGGACCCTGGGGCCCCCTTATAAGGTGGGCCTTACTGCTTGTTGCCTGTTCTAGTTGGCTGTTCAAGTTCCATTATAGTCAGATTTCCACAGGGAAATGAGTTTTGGATAGCCATTAATTAGCTCATTTCTTAAGATGTAAACCAATAGCCAAAGCATCTCAGAAAATCTGGGATACAGTTTACTCAATATTGATTCGACCTGAAGGTACCCACAAAAACACATAAGCCTATAAAGATCAGCAATATAGGTAGGGTAGACCGGCCCATCGCCGACCGCCTGCCTATGACCAAACGCTTGTTCATATTTCCATCATATGTGCTTTATTTTGAGTGATTTAAAATGTTATGGGAGCACTTCCTCAAGCTCTAGAAATCATCTTTGAATTGTAAATGAAAAAGAATAATGAAAAAATAACAAGAAGAAAAATAAGCTTTCCAACTTATAAAACATGTTTTTTTTCTTTTTTCTTCTCTTTGGACTCCTCCTACTTTCAAACTGTATAACTTTTTAATTTCTTATTCATTTTAAACGATTTAAATTGCTACGGGAGTGCCACCTAAAATTCTACAAATCATCTTTGAACTCTAATAGCAATAGAGCAACATACAAAGAATTTTTTGGGTGTTCAAAAACTGGCCTTTGTAGTGTTCGGTGGAACTTTGTTTTTTTGAGTTCTTGACCCCCTTTACTTTGAGGGGCCGTAACTTTCTCATTTCTAATTGTTTTGACACAAGTATTAGTGTACCAGATGTGCCAAGAGGAGGGACTCAAGTTTTGTTTGAACACCAGAAACAACAGAACCCACCCCTTGGATCCAGCTTGCCCTAATCACTTCAGTGTTTGGTCACCAGCTGGTCTGCCCTATCCATTGCTACTAGCATTTGAGGATGAGATGAGTCCCTACCAGGACAAAAGAAAGTGAAATCTGGGATACGGATTCTTAATATGTCAATTTGTTGTTCCTTATAGGTTTACATTATTTACTAGAATAGCTCTGTTCCAAATGTGGACTTTCCCTATTGTTGGGGAATGGAGACACTGGCTGGGACGCCATTGGAACAGAGCCAAAGTGTATCTAAAATTACCACTAGAATATTGGTCACCTAAAACTAGATGAGTTGTTATGAGAGCCACTGTTGGAAGCGTCTCATGGCTAGAGTAGTGGGTTGAGTGACCTTTCCTGGTCTCTTGGCCCAGCCAATGGGTTAGGTTATTATCTTGCCCCCCATCTTATTCCTTGGCCATTGGGTTAGGTTAGGTTTCAGCTTTCAGTTGTTCTTATTAAAGGCTTGTCCTCAGAATTTGGTGAGAGAATTTGGGGCTCTTGAGTAACATACAAGCAATGGAGCTAGTGTAAAGAACTCGTGTGGAACCTTTGTAGTGCATATGGAGGGCACCTTTCTTGTAGGGTGAATTCTCTCCTTCTCAAATGCATCATAGCCCATCAAAATTCTACCAGATGGCTCATTCTTGGTCCTTACCCTACACGCAATAAGAGCCTTGGGCAGGTAACCCCTTTGGCGGGTTAGAACCAGTGTTGGGGGGGGGGGGATATTCGGAAAAACCCAAATATCGGAAAAATCCAAATATCACTCGGTATCACTTTTGATATTCATTGGATACCACAAACTATGATATCCAAGGTGATATCCTTATCATCAGGTCTCATATCTTTGAGATTTAGCCATGCAATATCCGGATTGAATATCAGATATCACATAAATGATATTTGGCCAGGATATCAACTCTTTAAGCTATTTAAATAGCAAGTATTTTTTAAAAATTTAGAATTTGATTAGAAGTGAGGTTAGGGAAAAAAAGAAAAAAAAAAGAAAAAAAAAGTTTGAAGGTTTGAGACCTAGCGCCATTCAAACATGGCCACTTCAAACCCTATGAATAATATTGCTACTTTATAGAGGGGCTCAAGTTCACACTTGGGCCTCATCTTTTTTTCAAATTTTTTTTGTTGTGATTTTGTATATTTTCTTTTTTTCAAGTTGCTTTTTGATTTCATGCCATTGCTTCTTGCTTTTGTGTTGTTCTTGGGTGCCTTTGCATTATTATTGGTTGTCTTCTCATTGTTATTTTTTGCCAAGTTGCATTGTCGGTTCTTGCTTACATGTTGCTTTCGAGTTATTGTTGTTTGCTTTTTGTGTGGTTGTTTTTTGCCTTCATGTTGCTATTAATTGCAATTGTCCTACTATTAGTTGCCTTTGTGTTGTTATTTTTTGTCTTCAGGTTGTTTCTTGCTGGGTTGTTTCTTGCCTTCAAGTAGTGAAAACCACCTTGAATATTTTATGGATACTACAATTGAAAAAAATTGGAAATTAGTTTAAGATTAAAATTAATTTTTTAAAACATTTCTACAACCAAAAATCAACACATATAAAAAATGATATCCACGCAACAATGTTTAGAACCACTAGTTCTAGTTTTGATTAAGATGATTTTTGAAATGGAATCATGTCTGATTTTGAGAACTAAAATTGGAATTGGATTAATTTTTTTAAAGAATTAGACCTAGACTCTACTTTTTAATTTCTTTGTTTGTGAATTTGGAATTTAAATTTAAAAACATGTGATTGAAATTAGGGTTAGCTAGAACTTAACATTAATCAATTGCTAGTTTTGGTTTGGGTTTGTAAGAACTGACCTAGAATTGGATCAGAACTAGAACAAGAATTGTTTTTGTTGAAGAATTGAATTAGGTTCCAAATCCCAAATCTGGATTCCAAATTCCACTTTTGTGTTGCATCCAAATGAGAACTGAAATTGAGACAATTCTAATTTATTTTTTAGAATCAAAATTGGAGGTTCATAAAAAATATGACTTTTCTAACATTGGTAATAATTAATGTTGAAACCAGGGTTTTACATTCATCTATCGG
>Ga0209611_10013165_pt1 | contig 11430 bp, 8 predicted proteins | sample S1TSphgellanicum_3_FD_187693 | JGI IMG/M metagenome (GOLD analysis project Ga0209611, IMG submission 187693) | Host-associated microbial communities from peat moss isolated from Minnesota, USA - S1T2_Fc - Sphagnum magellanicum MG (SPAdes) (version 2) | ecosystem: Host-associated > Plants > Peat...
GTCGTCGTGTAGAATTCGCTCGAGGTACATGCCGGTATCGTCGAATCGATGCCGAGCGTCGAGCGATTCCACGCGCCCGAGAGCGCGTTCGCCATCTGACCTTGCACGAGGCACGACGTCGACGGCGCGCCACCGCACGGTTGTGCGGCCAGCGTTCCCGCGTTTGCGAAGACGTCGTACGTGCTCGGCTCGGCGAACGAGATCGTGGTTTGGCCGGGCTGCGTGAACTGCAACGTGCCGCCGACGATTTGCCCGGTATAGGTACCCCACGCCGACGTGTTCATCGTGAGCGGTTGACTCGCGTACGTGCTCCACACCGATGCGATGTACGCGTCGAGATAGTGCGCGTCGAACGTTCCGCTGTCGATCGCATGGAATGGCGCGATCGCACGAAGTGGGAGCGTCGTGCCGAGGCCTTGCGCGGGCCCGGTAACGACCGTCCCGGACCAACCCGAGGCGCTCTCGAGCCCGCTCATGACGGCGGTTCGTCCGCCCGGAAGCGTGCCGACCGTTTGCGTTCCGCTCGAACCGTTCAGCGCGATCTGCAAAGGCAGCCCGAACATATCGACGGCCGTGGTGTTCCCATTCCAGCCGCTCGAGTTATACGTGAACTCGACCCAATCGAACAGAATGTCGTAGTTCGGATCCGAGGAAACCCAGCCCGGCGGGCTATTCGGAACGCCCGAACTCGAGACGGCGATCTTGAGCGGCGCGCCAAGAGAAACGTACATCCGCGCGCCCGAGAGTTGCGGAAGCGGCATCGACAATCCGGATGCCGGAACCGCAATCGAGTAATTCGCGTATCCGCCGACGGCATCCGACGCCTTCACTTCTGCGAGCGCCCCGGAGGGCGTAACGTGATACCAATTACCGTCGGTACCCAGTCCGACGATGTAGACGTACGGATTTTTGTATGCGGACGCGTTGACGATGTTCAGCGCGATCGTGCCTGCCGGAAGCGACGACGCCGTAACCGACGGCATCGGCGAGGGAGTGGCGGTTGCGTGCGGTGTCGGGCTCGCTTTCCCCGTAGCGATCGGCGTAGGTGTACCCGTTGCGGCAGCTGATGGAACGCCATTGGCGCTCGATGGGGCGGATGGAGTTCCACCGCCGCCACTGCAAGCGCCGAGCGTGAATGTCAGCAAGAGCAGCACGCGTTTCATCGCGTCGCATTTTTGCCGGAGAACGACGCGGCGACCTACGAAAAAGCAGACCTATCGAAGATACTGTGATTCCGAAGACACCTCGCAAATCCCAGCCGTCCGCTAGCTTTGGATAAACGTCAGGAGGTCTGCATTGATGGTCGCGGCCTCGGTAGTCGGCATGCCGTGTGGGAAGCCTTTATAGCTTTTCAAAGTCCCGTTTTTGAGCAATTTTGCGCTGAGCGGCCCGGAGTTTGCGTAGGGAACGATCTGGTCGTCGTCGCCGTGCATCACGAGCACCGGGATCTCGATCTTCTTGAGATCCTCGCTGAAGTCGGTTTGCGAAAACGCGACGATTCCGTCGTAGTGGGCTTTCGCGCCGCCGATCATGCCCTGGCGCCACCAGTTCCCGATCAGACCTTCGGACACGTGGGCGCCCGGGCGATTGAATCCATAGAACGGTCCCGACGGTAAATCGCGGTAGAATTGCGCGCGATTCGTTGCGACTTGCACCTGAAGGCCATCGAATACGCTCTTCGGGACGCCACCGGGATTGCCCGACGTCTGCACCATGAGCGGCGGTACCGCGCTGATCAGCGCCGCCTTTCTTGCGCGGCTCTCGCCATGGCGTGCGAGATAGCGCACGACTTCACCGCCACCGGTCGAATGGCCGACGTGCACCGCATCGGTCAAGTCGAGATGTTTCACGACGGCCGCAAGGTCGTCGGCATAGTGGTCCATGTCGTGACCGTCCGCCGTTTGAGTGGAGCGCCCGTGCCCGCGTCTGTCGTGCGCGACGACCCGAAACCCGCGATGGAGAAAGAACATCATCTGCGCGTCCCAATCATCCGAACTGAGCGGCCATCCGTGACTGAAAACGATCGGCTTCCCCGAGCCCCAATCTTTGTAGTAGATTTGCGTCCCGTCGTCTGTCGTAACAAAACTCATAATCGTGTCCCCCAATGCCTACGTATCGTACTATAGCAGAGGTCTTCTGTCGCAGGCAGACGAGCGTGGAGCTTCGCTCGTTCTCCGCGGATCCGAACGGAACGAAGCGAGCTTGGGCGAAACGCCGTCGAACGAATAATTCGACATGGGAGAGTACGGGACTGGTGTCTCGCTCGGTCTTCAAAACCGTTGAGGTCTTCGCAAGGGGACTGGTAGGTTCGATTCCTACACTTTCCCGCCAATGGAACCGTGGTTCGGCCGTCAGCTCGGAGTTACGCGGTATGATGGGCTTTCTGAAATCGCAGGTCTTCGGTCGATTCGCCTGGAGTCGTAGCGGCAAACGCTGCATGCATCCGACAACGCGTGGCCTCGCCGTCCTGGTGTGGATCGCCATGTGCTGCAGCGCGGGTGGCGCGGACGTTTCGGCGGTTCCGGATCTCAACGCCGTCGCGCGAATATCCCGAACCGCTTTCCAACGATATCATCTCAAGGCGCTTTTGGTTCGGGTCGACGTAGCGGGAAGGCCTGTCTATACGTCGGCCTTCGGCGAGTCGATGAGCGGCGTGCCGGCGACGACAAATATGTACTTTCGCAACGGTGCGATGGCATTCGCCTATCTCGGCACGATGCTCGTAGAGTTGGCGGACCAAAAAAGATTGCGCCTCGACGAACCCCTCTCCACATTCTTTCCGAACCTCCCGCACGCAAACGCTATCACGCTGAGGAATCTCGCCAACATGACGTCGGGATACGCGGACTACGTGTATGCTCCCGAGGTGCTCGAAGCCGCTTCGCGGGATCCCTTCTATCATTGGAGTTCCGACGAACTGATCCGAATCGGTACGTCGAAGCCGATGATGTTCGCACCGGGCACGAACTGGGGCTACTCGCACACGAACTACGTTATCCTCGGGCGCGTGCTCGAAAGAGTGACCGGCATGCCGCTCGCCGACGCGATGAAACGCTACGTTTTCGCGCCAATGAACCTGACGCATACGTTCGGAATCGATACGCCGGAGATGCCGGCGCCAACGCTTCATACGTTCACGTCGGAGCGGCGTGAGGGCCTCGGCATCGCGCCTTCTCTACCGTTTTACGAGGAAGCGACCTACTGGAATCCGTCGTGGACGACGATCGCCGGGGCCGTTCAGGTGACGAATCTTTCCGACTGGACGCGCTCGATGGAACTCATCGGTTCGGGCACGCTCATCTCTCGCGAGTCGTTCGCAGATGCGCTGGGACCGAAACTCGTCGGATTCGGGCACGCGGAGCCGGGATGTAGCGCGTGTCGGCGCATGACGACCGCGTTCAACTACGGACTCGGAGTCGTCAACGTCGGATCGTGGACGATACAGAACAAAGCTTTTGCCGGCAGCGATGCGAGCGTCGGCTATCTTCGTTCAGGTCGAATCGCGATCTCCGTCGTCGCGACCTACCTACCCGCAGCGTTCGATTCAAAAGGCAATCCCACATACGCGACGCAAGAAATCTTTCGTCAGCTCGCCGAGGCCGTCGCGCCATCGAGCTTGCCCGCCGCGGTGCCGTAGGGCTCCGCATTCGCCGTGACGGCTGTAATGGCAGCGACCTCGTATAATTCACAATTTCTCAATCGCCGACAAGCGTGCGACGGCCGCGTTTGAGAATAGCGACTAAACAGGTATCTGGGTTTTCGTCCCGTTCTTTTTGGTTTCGCATCACTCTTGATTCGAGGCCCCACGTCACTTGAGATAACTGGGCGGGACGAAGTCACGCTCGCACATGCGTCGCCATTCTGCGATCGCTCGTCTGACCGGGCACCTCGCGAATTGGAACTCCGTCTCCGTCGTGGGGTCGCCCGCAAGGTCGAGAGGTTGGAGCGTCGTTGCACCCACGACTCGGAAGTACGGAAGCGTAACACCCCCAGAAAGAACGATCGCATGGCTCGAAGATTCGTATCGCCACCTGCCTTCGGATTCTTGAGAATGCGCGCGTCGATTGAACTCGCGCTCTTCGTACGTCCCGTTCGAGTGCAACTGCAGTCTCGTCCAAAGATCACCCCCGCAGTCACCGCAAGGTAAGAAACCTACATAGACTGCTGGGACGCGAAACGGCAGCGAGGTACGGACGGAACTCGTTGCGGTTGCCGCAAGAGTCGAAAGAAAGAGGCCGAAGAGGGGCGTGCCTAACCGAATAGCGAGACGCATCGCATTGCCGCATCGATCGCGGTATCGTCGTCGAATCCTTCGCCCTCGCTAATCGCATGCGCGTGTTCGGGTTCTTGCAGAAGCTCGGCAGCGGCGCTCTTGAAAGCTTCGTGCGCGGCCGTTTCGGTAAATCCGATTTCACCGATGGTTCCGTAGCGACGCGCCACGTAGCCGAACAGTTGCGCGCATCGGCGCCTCTCGCGACCCTCGAGTGCGGCGATCGTCGCGCACGTTTGCGCTGCGAGCACGATGAACCGAGTGAGATGGCTCTCGCCCGCGATGGCGAGCGTTTCGAGTGCGAGCGGCGCCGCTTCGACCGCACGTCCGCTCGCCAATAAGTATACCTGAAGATTGCTGAGCGCGATCGCGAGTTCGTGACGCGGCGCCGTCTTACGAAACTGTTCGATCACCGAATTCAACGCGGCGATCGCGGCATCCACATTGCCGTACGCGAAGTACGCCTCGCCGAGGTCCATTTCCGCGCCGGCTGTACGTCGGGCGTCACCGAAGTGCCGCATACGCTCGACGGCATGGCGTAGTGCCTCGAGCGCCGCGAGATCGCCGCGAATCCTGAATGCGATGACTGCTGCCGTACATGCGGCGAACGCCGCGCCTGTCGGGTCGCCCGCCCGTTCGAACCACGCAACCGATTCTTCCGCGAAGACGAGCGCTTCTTCTCGCCTTCCGGTCGCTTCGTACCCGATAGCGAGCTTCGCCGCGGTTTGGGCGCGGACACCCTCGTCGCCGGTGCGTGCCGCTAGCTCGTACGCTCGCAGCGCGGGTGCGAGCGATTCGGCGGTCCGAACGAGACGTTGGTTCAACCGTGAAACGGCGTACCAGCCGCGCATCGCCGCGTACGCGTCGGCATCGTCGTCGGACAGGAGCGCGAGCCCCGCTTCGATGCGTCGGATGCCCTCGACATGCAGCCCCCACGAGTCCCACAGGAGATGGATCTCACCCGCGAGCGCCGTGCCCGCAGCAACGTCGTGACGTTTGTCGATCGCCCAGTCGAGGTAGCCGCGCAGGTGGTCGAGATGCTCGATACTTACGGGCGCGGTGTTCGCCTTAAGATATCTTTCAGTTGCGTGACGGAGCCGATCGGAAAGGTATCGTCCCCATCGTCGATACGTCTCGCCGAGCGTCGTTCCGTTCTCGCGTGCTTCGGCGACGTCGAGTGCGAAGGCGCGCGTCGATTCGAGAAGGCGATACCGCCGCCGTGTCGATCCTTCGTCCGTTTCCACGACGATGAGGGATTTCTCGGCAAGCGCCGCCGTGGCGGCGAGCGCCGTCGCGTGATCGTAATCGCCATCGACGGCGATCGCGAGCAAATCGTCGAGTGAAAAATCGCCGTTGATGACCGCGGCGCGTTCGAACACGTGTCGTTCGCTCGGGCCGAGTAAATCGTAACTCCATGCAATCGTGGCTTGAAGCGTCGCGTGCCGGTCGCTTGCGGTTCGCTTTCCACGCGTCAACAGGCGAAAGCGCCCATCGAGACCCCTCGCGACGTGGTGCAAGTCGAGAAAACGCGCCGATGCTGCAGCGAGCTCGAGTGCGAGCGGTATCCCGTCGAGCCTCCGGCAGATCGTCGTCACGTCGCGCGTGTCGGCGGCTGAAAGCTCGCCGCCGCTCGCGACCGCCCCGGCGCGGTCCACGAAGAGGCTTCGTGCGTCGTTTTCGGCGAGCGAACCTAATTCGATCACGCGTTCGCCCGGAATCCGCAGTGGCTCGCGGCTCGTGCAGACGAACGCCGTTTCCGGAGACGCTTCTGCGAGCGCGCCGATGGTCCGCGCAGCATCGGCGATGACGTGCTCGCAATTGTCGACGATCACCAGCCGGCGACATCTCGCAAGTTCGGCCGCGATGCGTGAGAGGACGTCGTCGTCCGGCTCCCGTGCGATGCCGAATGCCGCCGCCAGTGCGTCGTCGACGGCATCGTTTCCGATCGACGCGGCGAGCCCGACGAAGGTGATCGTTTCGAAGCGATCCTCGATGACCGCGCTCGTCTCGACCGCGAGCCGCGTCTTCCCGACGCCGCCCGTGCCCCAAAGCGTCGTGCATCCGCCTCCGGCGATGGCGCTCGCAAGATCGTCCGTTTCGCGCTCGCGCCCGAAAAACGGCGTGCCGAACTGTGGCAGACTCGCTCGCTTCTGGCTTGGGGGCTTGAGGAGCGGCTGCGTCGATCGTATCTTCAGTTTTGTCGACGCTCGCGCCGCGGCTTCGAATTCGGTGAGCGCATCGCCGTCGAGTTCGAGTGCTTGTGTCAGGAGCGCGAGCGTGTCACCCCGCGGGGCGTGGCGCGCGCCGCGTTCGAGCGCGCTTACGGCTTGGACGCTGATCCGCGCGCGCTCCGCCAACTGGTCTTGGGTGAACCCGGCGGCCACGCGTCTCGCCCGTAACAATGCGCCGAAAGCCGGCCTGTTCGAACGCTCGTCGACCACGCCACGCTGTTCGTTCGCTCCTGAGAGCCATTCCTGGTAATAGGCGCTCCCTTAGCTTGCTCGCGCTAGAGTCGAAGGCCGAGCCCGGCGAAGGGCGCGGTGACTTGTGTGTCAGCCGGTGCGTTCGAGAGTCCGCGGAAATGTTCGCCTGCATAACCGAAGTCGACGTAGAGCGGTGACTTGCCGAGACCGACCGTCGCTCCGACTTCGTATTTCAGGACGGAGTACTGCAGGTTGACGCTCGATCCCGAGAGACCGCCGAGGAAGACCGATGTCGGATACGTGTACTTGCCGCTCATCGTCGGGTAGTACCACGCGCTCCCATAGAGCGAGAACTGCTTGTCGACGTCGGGAAGTTTCTCGAGGCCCGCGCCCACGCCACTGAGCGTGGGGTAGCCGAGGTAGTTGTACTTCTTGAAGAACCCGCCGACGCCGACGTACACGCGCGGGTCCGCGACTTTGATCGCGAACTTCGCGTCGAGGTCGTCTTCTTTCGCGTAGAAGCCCGGGACGTACGCTTGGGTCAGACCGTTGTACGCACTCGTCATCGCGTATCCGGGCACCGTCACGCAACCAGGGTCCGGCGCCGGGCACAGACCGAATTCATAATGCGGATCGCTGCCCACGACGGTATTGCAACCCGGACTGCCCGCCGCGCATGCTTCGGCCGCACCGTTCGCGGGATGGACGTATTCGACGTGACGGTAGTCGCCCTCGAGCATCCACGTCGGTCCGAAGAGTGGGAATTCGAAGCCGCCCTTGATGTCGAACGAGTTGCGCCCGGTCTGACCCGGAGCGACTTCGTTATAGACTTTCGGCGAGAACGCGTAGTCGCCGGCGACGAACGCTTCGTCATGATACGGCGTGGGCGTGGGCGCGGGTGTCGCTGTCGGCGCGGGTGTGAATGGGGGCGGTGCCGGCGACGGCGTTGGTGGGCCAGTCGGAGTCGGCGATGGCGCCGGTGTCGCAACGATCGGGTTGTAGCGTACGATCACCACACGCTTCTCGGGCACCCACTCAACGTACGCGCCCATGCCTTCGGAGATAACGCGAAGCGGCACGACGAGGACGCCTTTGTAGATCTCGGGCGCCACGTCGAGCGGTCGCGTCTCTCCGTTGAGAACGACCTTGTGTTTGCCGACCGTGACCATGACGTCGGAACCCGGCTTCGAGACGTCGACGGTCTTCGTCGTCGCGTCGTATGTAACGGTCGCGCCGGTTTGCTCGAACAGCGATCGCAGCGGAACGAGAATCGTTCCACGTTTCACAAGTGCCGCGAGCACGCGTCCGGCTTCGAGCTTGTCTGGCTTCGAATACACATGACGGTCGTTGAAAAGAATCGGAACCGATCCGGATGGCGGCGATCCGAACGTCGGCGACGTCGTGGACGATGCTTGCGCGAGAGCGACGCCGGGGAGCGCGAGTACTACCGTAAGTGCGAACGCGAGACGTATGCGCGACGCGATGGGTTTGTTCATGGAGCCGTCCTTTGTTCGTGCAGTCATCACTTGGCGACGAGACCCGTCGGATTGGTGCCCGTCAGTATGCCTTGCGGAGCTTCGTTGACCGTGCCGGTCGGGTTCGCCGGAAACTCGAGAATCGCGGATTGAGACGGCGTCTGGTAGTCACCCACATAGATCACGCCGAGGTGATCGACGGCAACGGAGACCGGAACGTAGTCGATCTGCGTTTGCGAGCCCGTGATCTCTGCGATCGGCGCTTCGTTCGTGGCGCCGGACGGATTTGCCGCATAGACCTTCACGGCAAAGTCGTCATCGACGACGTAGATCTTGCCCGACGCGTCGACCGCAACGTCGACCGCATACGTGTCGAAGGTGGTCAGCGAGCCTGCGATCGTGGCAGAAGGCGTGGCTGAAATCGTCCCGCCGGAACGTGCCGGATAGACGAGGATCGACTTGTCCGCGCCGTTTGCGATGTAGATGCGGCCCGAAGCATCGAGCGCGATGCCGATCGGGTCGTTTTCGGCGAGGTTGGGGTATGGCGCATCGACCGACGGAATTGCGATGGTTGCGAGAGGCTGCGATGCTTGCGCTCCGGGGACGAGCGGCGCGTAGAGTGCGAGCTGCCGCGGAACTTGGCTCGCAACGTACACGTAACCGGCTGCGTCGACGGCAACCCCCCCTGGGGTGCTTCCGCCGAAAGGTATTCCATTGAGCGTGGAAACGGGACCCATGCAGTTGAAATTTGGCAGATATTCTGCAACCGAAGCGGTCGTCGACGACGCGCCTTGGGTTTCGAGGGTATAGACGTTTCCGTTCGGCCCGAGTGCGACACTGAACGGTTGTTCGAGGCCGGTTTCCTGTCCGTTCGAATAGACGCCCTGTTGAAGAATTAAACTCGGTGTCGATGAGCCCGTGAAGTCACCCGCGTAGACCGTAATCGTCGGTGGATTGTTCGATGCCGCATAAAAAATCGAGGGTCCCGCGGGCAACGGCCTCGCGCATGCATTGGTCGTCGGGACGCTCGTGGGCGTTGCGGTTGGCACGGGCGTTGCCGTCGGCGTAGCGGTCGGCGCGGCCGATGGCTTCGCGGTCGGGGTCGCAGTCGGCGTTGCCGACGGCTTCGCAGTAGGTGTCCCAGTTGGTGACGCAGTCGGCGTTGCCGTCGGGGCGGCTGTCGGTGTCGCCGTCGGAACGGTGCCGATGCCACGGATCGGCTGGACCGGAGAGCCCCCACCACCCGAACACGATACGAGCGCGATCGTCGCAACGAACGCGCTCCTCGCGGCCAAACGCTGATTCACCATCGAACCCCTTACGCAATCGACGAAACGAAGTGAGAGAAGGCAACAGGAAACAAGCCGACCTCAGGACGAGGGCGGTAAGGCACTGCGTGCGATCCCCGAGTAATAGCTTAAATGCGCGAGAGACGCCGTACCAGCGCTTCGTACGTCGCGACGGCAAAGTATAAGTTATCTGTACGAGTTTGCGCGATTGTAGGTTCGCCGAGCGAGCCGTTTCTGCCACGATCGCGTCATGGAACGCTCTTCGCATGACGATCGGTTCGCGGCGCTGCTTACCGCGGGTTCGTTTCTTGCCATGGTCCTCACCGGCATCTTCGCGCTGATCGACTCGCTCGATGGCTCGGGCTCGTGCGCGTACGAATTCGCCTTGTCGTTCGCGTGTGGCGCGTCGTTCGTAACGCTGTTGCCGGGGTTCGACCCGCTCTAGATCGGCCAACGCCGCGGCGACCGGAATAGTCCGGCCGCGACGAGAATCCGTTTGCGACTATGGAGGATCCGGCTATGTTCGGTTCGTTCTTCCGGTTGCGCGTCGTCGTGCTCGCTCTTCTCGTCGCCGGCGTCGTATGTAGCGTCACGTCGGCCTCCGCACAAGCGCCGTCGTTGTCGCGCTCGCTGCAGCTCGACATCGATTCGTATCTCATCGCGCGAGCGAAGGCCGAGACGATTTCCGCGGTGTCGCTTTGCGTGAGCCTCCCAGGTCAGCCGGATATCTTGCTGACGAGCGGCAACACGAAGATCGGCCGGCGCACGCGCGTGACGCCGTCGAACCTTTGGGAGATCGGCAGCAACACGAAGGCGTTTACCGCGATCGAGATCTTGCGACTCGAGGCTGCCGGAAAACTTTCGATCGATCAGACCGTCGGCCGTTGGCTCCCGCAATATCCGCTGTGGAAGGACGTCTCGATTCGCAGCCTGCTCGACATGACGAGTGGGATCCCGACCTACGACGCCGTGCCTGCGATGCTCGCGCGCTATGCGAAAGATCCGCAACACGATTTTACGGCGACCGAGTTGATCGGATACGTCTATCCGGGCAACGGGCGTCCGCCGGCGAAATCGCCCGGCTACCTCTATTCGAACACGAACTACGTGCTCGCGCAGCTCATCATCGAGCGCGCTTCGGGACACAGCTATACGAGCCAGATCGAAGATCTGATTCACTCGAAGCCGTATCTTCGCGACACGTTCTATGCGGCGGATCGTTATCCGGAGGCGGTGCTCGACCGTCTCGTCTCGGGCTATTTCGCGAGCACCGACGAGGACAATGCCGAGCTCGCTCCGGTGCTCGGCCAAGACGTGAGCCGGCACAGCTCGTCGTGGAAGCAGGCCGCGGGCGGGATCATCTCGCGGCCCGCGGATCTCGCGCACTGGGCGCGCGCGCTCTATACGGGCGCGCTCGTGCCCGCGAAGCAACAAGCCGAGCTCGAGAAGATCGTATCGCTCAAGACCGGCAAACCGATTTCAGACGTGTCGGAAGCCGAGCCGCGCGGTTTCGCGCTCGGCATCGCGAGAATGATAGTTCCGAAGCTCGGAACGATCTGGTGGTACGAAGGCGAGACGCTCGGCTACCGGATGGTGCAGGTCTACTTTCCGAAGAAGAACGTCGTGGTCACGTTCGGTCTCAACAGTCAGCCGACGAAAAAAGACGACCACGTGCCCCAGCTCGTCCAGTCGCTCTACGACACGCTACACGCGTCCGGAAAGGTTTAGCGCTGCTGGCTCGCTTGCGAGGGCGACGCGCGCGGACGGGCATGCGGCGGAGATCAATCCCTGGAGCCGCGTGATGTCGATATCGGATGCCGGACCCGGCGGGATCAGCACGTGGCGATGGACCGGAATCGGACCTGCGTACGAGCCCGATACGATCTGCTCGAAAAACAGATCGAGGCTGCGGGGTTCTCGTTCGTCGACCGTGGCTTCGACCAGATAGTTCGATACGGTGAGCCACTGCGTGT
>Ga0209611_10013168_pt1 | contig 11427 bp, 5 predicted proteins | sample S1TSphgellanicum_3_FD_187693 | JGI IMG/M metagenome (GOLD analysis project Ga0209611, IMG submission 187693) | Host-associated microbial communities from peat moss isolated from Minnesota, USA - S1T2_Fc - Sphagnum magellanicum MG (SPAdes) (version 2) | ecosystem: Host-associated > Plants > Peat...
GGGGGGGAGACCTTAAGAAATCTATAAGTGTCGGGTAATGTTGTCCAAGAGGAAAGAATTGCATCCGGAATCACCCACTCTGAGGGCATTACCTGATGTAAAAACCTATCGGAATGTTTTTTGAAAATGTAATACCCAGGGGGTATCATTGAGGGAGGAAAAAAAAAAAAAAAAAAAACAAGAGATGGGCATTTCTAATTTGCAAAATGAAAGATTGCACTCTCGGAGTTTATGTCTAAATACACTAGAAAAATTAGGTAGGTCTTTTATGATCTTGTTTGGAGCCTGGTGGGAATATTTTGTGGGTGGTTATTTGATGTTTTTTCAATGAACCATTGTAACATATTAGAACCAGTTCTTTGGTTTTTTTTTTTTTGGGGAGAACTGCAGGTTACATATCTTATGAACTGCCTTGATAACCTGGGGGTTCTGTTCCTAGTTCTAATAATCACCCAACATTATTAGTTGAGGCCCATGGCCACCTTGGAAGTGGTAATGGGTTCAATTCACAACAAAGACGTATTCAACATTACCCATTATATCCTTCAAATACATAAGGTCAACAAATCAAACATTTGCTAATATCCATTTGGGTATTTGGGGGTCAACCTTTGGGGGGCAATTGGACAAAATACATTGCCCCCTTTTTCCAATAATTAGAATGCAATCACCTTCAAGAGAGGATATATAATAGCCCTATTGAGGAAGAACCATTTGGTAGTTATTAGTTGATAAACAAACGTTTCCCTTTTCTAAATTCTTTCATTTATATTTTTTTTATGGACATGAATGAATTGTTTCTAGATGTCATTTTGCATGCATGGCAGCCTTTTTATTGCGTGTGCAAAATTTCACAACTGTTTGCACAGTTTGATAAAAATTTGGATTTTAAAAAAATCACCAAAATTTGAAAGCAATGTGCCAGATTTCTATACATGGTTCAAGTATGTAGCCCAAAAACATAAGGATGTTTAATTATTTTTTCCTTCAACTGATGTACGGTCTTCATATACATATGTAATGAATGGGAGTGCTAAAATATGTAATTAGGGTTGGGTAGATTTAGGGGATTTTTATTAAAAAAAAGGTGATTCCTAATTGTATATGTTATTTTTGAACCATGCAAAATATTTAGAACATAAAATGTTCTAGCCTAACAAATTTGAGATCAAAACAAAATATTTCATGCTAAGGTAAAATTTAGATGGGTGACATTAATATGACATGTTAAAAACACCTAGTTATTGTCTTATTGTGTCTCTTTTTCAAACCACACATCCCAACCAACATTGCCAATTATCATCCAAAATTTGATATACCTACTAGTTGCCACCACCGGCCTTTTCATGCTCGAACATGACTTGTTTTTAGGTTCCATTTCATGATCTTGCTTCCTCTTGGCTTTCCACGATCCCTTCATGCGTGTTTTTCTGTTGGTGATGCATTTATAATTGTTGTGTGCTCCAATTTTTTGACAATTATTTTGAAGCAAGCAATTGCCAATTTTGGAAGAATACGGCATACCCTGAATCAAATCTGAACTTTCACCACATCATCCATCATCCATTGGATGAGCCTAGATGTTACATGTGGGCTATGTGCAATTGAAATGAACCCCCTTCATTGGCCACAATGGCATATTGTAGAACACCATTTATTGCTTTGCACTTGGGTGACCACAAGTTATTACAATTTTCATGGATTTTCTTTATTTCGTAATATGCATTCTCACTTGCATATGGCGTTTCTTTGAAAGATCATGCACCCTTCCTGTTAAAATGGACAAAGTGAGAAGTCACAACATAACACCATGTGCATGTATACATTAAGCCATAATCAATAGCATTTAATTTATGGGATTAGCTCATATCCATCCATCCATTGTCTCTATGAGCAAACATGAAATCAAGCATAACGTGGGGAACATATAGGTTTAGTGATCATAACAACAATGGGTTATCCTAGCAAATCCAAATGACTTTGGATGTTTCTCCAAACCTAAATTTTAAAATTTGGCCTTTGAAGTATCTATACAAGTTGACATAGTTCCATTCCATCACACTAACTTGAGTTAGATGGACAAATTTGGCATGCACGGTACATTTCTAGTATATATAATAGTATTGGTTGTCATTGATGTGTTTCAATCCATCAAATTGTATTTTCCTTTACAAGATAGTTATTGACATATATTGCCATTTCATTTATTCATTTTGGTGATTGCCATAGCAAAAACCAACCACTCCCTAAAAGGTTAGTATGATAATAACATTATTTTTTGGAATTCACAAAATCACAAACAAATTATTAAACCTCAAGTGACTTAGGCAACTTGGTTTAAAACATTTTTACAATATATATTTTTCCATTAAATGATATCCCTGTGCATATGTGTGGATTCAAATTCAATGATGTGGATTGCTTTATTGTTTGAAAAAAGGTCAAGTAATATATGAGTCCCAAATTTTTATTGACAATCATATACGAACAGACCAAACTTTTTATAAATTTTTTTTCTTGTATTTCATTAGTCTTTTCAAAACCAATAGTCTAATTTGAAGTTTAGACATAAATAAATTTGTAGGTAACATATAAAGAATATTGTAGTGGGTAACCAATAAATCAGTTAAACTTTATAACATCGTCAATGATAATTTGGAAGCAATGAGTGCATTTACAATGTATTTAGAGTTGTAATTAGGTATCAAGTCTTTTTTGGAGAAGATGATAAAGTCTAGCTACATGTCTAGTTTTTTTTCCATATAAAAAAATTATGTGTAGTTTTTTTCGGGTGTTGATTTTTTAAATTCATCAATTTGATGGTAAACATTTAATGAAATTCATCAAGTTGCTCAACGAAATTACCTATAATAGGAATTACAGTACACTTGTGTTATCATTTCTGTCTATATTCACCTCTTTAATTTCACAGAAAAGAGCTAACAATAATATATTGGAATTCATATACCTTGATTGATACCTTGTTTGTTAACCCATTCAACATGCCTGACTTATAGCCACAGGGAATGTATGAAAGCTTGAATTACATGTATCCCTGGTATAATTCAATTAGATAATTAAACTGGATCAATGAATGCATCTGAGCCAGTCTTTTTTTTCCTTTCCACAAATTTTTTTCCTTTTTTTACCAAAAATATTGGGACATTTTTGGAAAGTTTTGTATGTCTAGTGTAAAAATTTGACTAATTTTTTTTTTATAAATTTTTTTTTGGTGTTGGGGGGAAATTTGCCAAATCTTTGATATAGAGGGGAAAAGAAACCCTCGTCTGACGACAGTGTTTTCTAATGATTTTTTCTAAAATAAACTATACTACTTGCCTTGTTCATTGCTTCATAGAATTAGGGTATGGGCATTGAATGGGACACTTCTATACACTAAAAGCACTTGGAGAGCGATACTTCCTATTGTATTTGGAAGGGACCTTATATCCATGAAGATCCCCACTCAAGAGTGAGAGGGAAATTATGTGTACTTATAAGTAAGCGAGTAAGCATATAATAAGGCATAATTTGCTTCCAACTCACTCTTGAAGAGCAAGCATAATTTTAGGATTTTGGGATTTTTCCCATGGTACCAACCTAGGGGCTGGTTTGCTTGCCCAAGGTTCAGTTGATTGGCTGAATTTGGCAGAACTTGAAGTGCAAGTGTAAAAATTAATTACTTAATTGATTGATTAATTAATAATAAATAAAAAGATTTAGAAAAACCAGATAAATCTTCTTGGGAAGGATTGTCCTCTGCAACATCTAAGGCATAATCTAGTTGTGATTTGAACCCAAAAACCCCCTTGCATGTGGTTTAATGCTAAGGGGTCTGTCATATTTTTCTTAAAACATGTGCTTGCAGCCATCTAGATCTCTTGTTTCTTCTGAAATCGCCTTATTTACACAAAAAGTTTAAACATAGCAGGAATCCTAGTTTTTTCTTTACTGATTTCCTCTCTGACCTGTAGCCAAATTTGGCAAAATCTTCTTGTGGATGGTCAATTGGCAACCAGAAAATTGAATTTTTTTTTTAAAGAAAAAGAAAATACCCTGATCAGAATACGCATTTGGGATTGATCTTTAGAAAACAAACAAACAAAAAGCCAAGTTAGGATACTCCCTTGAACTTGTCTTTGATATTGTTCATTCAAAAGCCCTCAATGTGTATGATGTTTTGGAAGTGACTTGTAATTTTACATCCAAGGTGCATGAAAGATTGAATTTTCAATCATTTTTTGTCCTTGAAAAATTCAACTAAGTTACCAAAATTGATTTTTGAAGAAGATTTAATTACTTGGGCAATGAGTTCCTTAGGCCAACAACACAAGCAACAGTAGTCCATATATCAAGATAGATGATTTTTTAAATTTTTTGTGTGTGTATGGTTTGGATGTGACCACATAACCCACCCAAACCATGGTGCACCCGCTCCACTTTGATATTGTCGTAAGCCCTCAATGAGGTGCTGTGCACATTTGTCAATTTGACAATTTTCACACACCTCACCAAAGGGTATGTGTGCCTCCAATGCTTTTCCGGCCACATTTCCATTTGTGGAGGAAGAGAATGGAAAGAACCCGAGACGAATTAGAATAAAAGAACCTCTCACAAAAAAAGCATAAGAACAAAAGAAAAAAATTGGTTTTTTTTTTTGGTTCATATTCTAATTTTTTGGCTATTTTGTTTGGGTACCTACAGCAAATTCCAGCTATCATTATACCCAAATCAAACACCTCACAAATGTACTACATCCCACAAGAATAAGAACAAAACAATAGCAGGCCGGGCATAGGTCCTTCATTAGTCCTCCCCCATCCTAGCGAATGTCCACAAAACCTTCTTTTGTTCGAAGACAAATCAATTTGAAAAGGAAGTGTCGGAAGAAGGGCATGATTAGAAGTACTCTATTGTTATTGCAACTAACGACGGCAGTACTTCCACAACTTTTACTTACTACAGTGGCGGTCTTATTAGTTTCCAAAATATTGGTAGAGTGCAGCACCATTTACTAGCACTAATTGTCAGCCATCAACAGCCCTTTTATTCCAAGGGGAGCAACTTTCAATATTTTAAAAATGCTAAATGAAAATAATTTATTAGATTTTCAATTGCCAGAATCCTGAAAATAATAATAATAATAACAATAATAAAAATATAATCACCAGATTTCTATATATGGTTCAAGTACCTAACCCAAAAATATTATTATTATTATTATTTAATATAAGACTTCCATATCTTGCTTATGAACAAATTTGGCTAAATCTTCGTACAAATGATTACCACTTTGGCTACATTACAAAATTCACGCAAAACAAAAGCACGTCTCATCTCATCGATCTATTTATCGGTAGCCTTCCTTGTTCTAAATAATATTTTCCAAGTATGTACTTGAATTTCAACTTGGGTCTTTGAAAGTAGAGTACCTAACTATATTCCAATTCACAATTGCAAATAAGAGCCGCAATTATGTTCTTCCTAAATTGCGTGATCTATGATTGCTTGCTCCAGCCTTCCCATTGTCAGTGTTATGTACTGGATCATTTGATTATGGGGGAAACAGTTAAGCTGTCTGTAGTTTTTTTGTTTGTAGATTGAAACAAATCACAATTGTCTTCCATAGTTGATGGAAGAAGCATGATGGGTGGTGTACGAGCTTTTTACAACTTTTGCCATATTACATACATTCATATTACCACATTTGGTTAAATGTTTCCAAATTTCAAGTGAGCACAGCAGAGATTGGGTGATCTTTCGGGCAATTTTATGAAGAAGCTCCGAGCTATAATAACATGCCAGGTTCCTAGCCATGTTGGACAAACATGGGTATTTGATTTGTTAATAATCGCTGGTTCCATTTTTATCAAGGGTTGTGTCACACTGTGGCCTTGACATTTACATTAAAAAGTATCTTAAGGCAAAAAAAGAATTATGAAAGTTCAAATATTTCACCATGCAAAAATATAATCTTCAAAAAAAATCCTCTCAAAGAAATCAAAATCCTTCAAGATATCTTAACTCTATAACTAATCTCAAGTTTCAACACAAGCCAAAATATCATCTTTTAAAAATCCTCATATAAAAATAGACCTATTATTATTACCTAGGGGCCAAAATCCCTTAAGCTACTATACTCTATAATGAATCTAAACACAATATCCTTGGCTTGGGAGGCAAGGCCAAAAAGACAAAAAAACACTGATCAAACCTGGCTTTTTAATAAATTAGAACCATGGGTATCATTCATAAGAACCACCATGATAACCATGGGGGGGGTCTCTTCCTGTTTATGATACCCACCCAACACTAATTCTGAGGTTCCAAATGGGCTTTTTATATGCAAAGTTTTGAAAGATTATTCAGAATTTCAGAATCTTAATTAAAAGCAAGAAATTAATTTCTAAATAATAAATAATTCTAATTCTAATTAATAAAGGAAGAAATTGGTTGAATCAATATTGACATTAAATTAAAAGAAAAGAAAGAAAGTTAAATCAATATTAGCGGGTGGAAAGGTCTCTTCACAATCTAACTTATCATGTGACAAAAAAGAATTTAGAAACTTGTTGACCTAAACCCTAATTAATCCTTATCAAGAGCAACAAGTCTTACTTGATATGCACGTATATGGATGAAGTTGAAATCAAGTTGAAACAAATGCCATTGCCCAAACACTTCAAAATCTAGTGTTCACTAAAAAGACCAAATTTTCTCAAACCAAAAAAGAAAAGCACAAGTCAATTCTATTATTATATTCAAGGTAATCCCAATCAAAGAGTTTCCCAAATGTAATGCACTTGGGGAAAACTGGGGGGCATTTGGATTGTACCTTATATCCATGAATATCCCTTGTAAAAAAGAGGAGGGATATTATGTGTAGTCCTTAAAAGGATGCCTATTTATAGGTTTAAGATCCTTCCAACTCTTATGGAGTAGGTGTAAGAACCGTGTCTCCATCTTAGGCATCATGATCTACCTATAGTTTTGCTAATGACCTTTGCATCCTGCTTTATTTTACCATGGGTAAAGCCCACAAGTGGGTCACACTGTCAAAATGTAGGGCCTAACTCCACTATCTATCATTTAATCTAACTTTCAGGCCCACTTTAGTGGATGGGGTCCAGGGTCCAAATTCCTAGGAACCAATTTGGACTCATTTGAAGCAAATTGAATCCTTGAGTTGGACCTTGCCATGGACCCTAGCTTGCATCTTGGATCCCTAGATTTACCACTTTTTGGTCTCGGACCCTCATCTAAAAAGGCCATGGGTCCAATTTATGGCTCTCAGCCAATAGGATTGCTCTATTTCATTGGACCCTGGACCTTAGACCCCTCATCTAAATAAAGAGGCCCTCAAAAGTGTCCAAATTTAGACAAACTTTTTGTCCTCTAATTTTGTGAAGCAGCTAATTGTTGAACTGCCAAAAACTAAATAATAATAATAAAAACAACAACTGCCCTTTTGGTTTTGTGAATCTTAAATAATTATGTGCTCTGTGGTTTGTACTGCCAAAAAACAAAGGGGGTAGTTAAACAAAATTTAAAGCTTGCCCCCAGAGCTAGCTAAGCTTGCAATAAAAACATGTGAATTAGTGTTCCAGGTGTTACATTATTTAATGGCAATTTTTAATCACTTTAAAAACCCCTGCTAAGGCCATACTGTGCAGTGCAGTGCAGTGCAGTGCAGCCCATGGTACTATTTTTTTCCCCCAGTTTTTACTACTAATAACCTACGCGGCTACTATAATTTTAAAAAATCACTTCTTAAATTTGCCGCCCCCTCCCATCTTTGCTTTGCTGTTGAAGCTCTTTGCAGGCATTGATCTGCCAACTTTTGGAGCTTCTTTAATGTGGCGGTGTTCATGTGTTGCTGCTGCAGCAACAGCAGCAATTGAAGCAGCAGCAGCAATTGCCCCATGCATGCACCCTCTGGCACATGGCAGGTGATGCATTTATTTATCATATGCAAACAAACTCTGTTTGTTTCTTTGTGCTGCTTACTACATTCCTTCCTTCCTTCCTTCCTTCCTTCTCTGCGTATTGAAGTGTGTTTTGCAGTAAGTAAGTAAGTACTATGGAAGGAGTCTTCAGAGGAGCTGCTCTTGTTGTTTGTTTGGAGGTACCTAGTACCCACCCAGTGTGCCAGGCGGGTATCTATTTTTGAACATACCAGCTAATAGATACCCGCCTGGTACACTGGGTGGGTACTGGATCTTTTTTGTTTTTGAAAATTCGTACCAGTGGTTCTCTTATTGGAGCTCTTTTTTTGTTAAAAAAATTCCATGCTGGTCTGAAATATTAGTCCGGATGTTTTTTTTTAAAACTTTCTACTTGCCTGGTCCTTGTATTGAGTATTAAGGTCCATGGCTGATGCTTGGCGGGTATGAGGCAAGTGTATAGTGTTGTTACTTTTTGGCCGGTTCCGGTTCTCAGGCTGGTTGTTGGGTAATTGAACTGTCTGTTCTAGATTTTGAGAAAAACACCCAAATCGGAATCCGAACCAGGAACACCTCACCTTTGGATAGAACTGGCCCCAAAACCCATGTTTACAAGTTTCAGTTTTTTTTTTAAATAAATTATTTAAATTTAAAATTTAAAATTTTTTATTTTAAATAATTTTTAAAAATCTTGTTTTGCATTATTTATATATAGGTGGAACTAAATCTGGTTTGAAACCAGACCAACTTGAGAATTGTTTTTGAAGAACTAAGAATATATGGAGTCTTGAAATGTGAAGAATCAGGTCCAAAACTGGACAAAAGGATCTATTAAAAAAATAAAAATTCTTGAACCAAAGTTAGGGGTTCTCTATAAAAAAAAAGTTTAAAAAGTTGGAATCAAGACTAGAGGTTCTCTTGAAAAGTAAGAACTGAAAAACATATCCACATGGGTTGTGAGAAGTGTGTGAAAACCAATGGGTAAGGATCTAATATTGATATCTAGTTTGGACCCTAACCAAAATCAAGAATCAAATCCAGGATCCTGCTTGGGTCCAAAACTAGGTTTGGACCCAAATTTGGGAATCATTTTTTTTTTGCCAATCACAAACCTAGCATCACCCTATTGTACTTTTTGTCCTCCAATTTTAGATATGGTTTAAAGCTTTTGCTTGTTGTTGGTTCAAGATAGTCATTGTCCATTGAGCTTTTCATTCCTTTCGACATTGTTGTTGATAAGAATTTAGGTGTTGCAACTTTCTATTTCAATGTTGATGCAATTCAGATTGAAAGCATGGTGTTCTTGCTCTTGATTCCTAGATATTTTTTGCCTTTCTCCTTCTCTTTTGATTTTCCTCCCTTTCTTTTTTTTTTTCAAGTTTTGGAGTGAGTGTTTTTATTTATTTTTGTCTTCAACTATTGTCAATGCTCATGATTGCAATACATTTCTACATGTGTTTGTTGTTTGTCCAAGAAAATTATGATTTTTGTTCATGAACTTTGCCTTGGTTTCTATTGAACTCATGTTTGTGTTTGGCTTCCACAACATTGCACTTTTAAAGGTTTGAATCTTGGTCAAGTTTGTGTGAAGCCTTTCTTTCTATTGTTTTTTATTATGTTTGTTATGAACTTTCATAGTTTATTCTTCACAAAATTCAAGGAATCTTTTTTTCAATTTATTTATTTATTTATTTTGTTGCTTTTGTTTGTAGTACATTGTCTATTTTTTTTTCATGTAGGGAATTCATTTATGCTTAAATGGCATCAAGAAGTGTTATTCACCTTAATCATCTTGATACAACATGTGAAGAGAACAAAAAAAATGATGGTGATTTTAAGTTCAACTCATTGGATCACAAAAGATGTTGTGACATAAACCTATGTCAGCAAGTTCATTTCTGTGATTCAACCCTAATTTGACGAGGCCTTAAACCGATGGATGATTTATTGCATAGAATGTGACTGGCAAAAAATGCCAAAGGATGAGGCAATTTGTATCATGGACATTAGAGGAGCTACTTTTTATTTTTTTATGTTTTTTAAAAAAATTCTTGTATTTTTGTTGTTTACAACTTATGAATTTTGGTTTGTGTTTTTCATGGAATGTCGCCACCCATATCAAGAATTGGTGATGGAGCTATGTTTCAAAGATTCTCTTTTATTGTGAAGGTGAGGATGAAGTGACAAGATTGACAATGCACTTGGTGGTGGATGGTGATAAATATCATAAGGTGAAAAAAGTTAAACACTCTTGGATTCAAATTCATTTTTTTGATTTTATGTTTTTGGTTTTACTATTATGAATTTTGGGAAGAAGCCTGAGTTCAATTATGTGAAAATTTTGCCTTTTCGTTTCATATACTGTGTTGCACTGAGGTTAGTGGGTAGAACATTGTGTGTCAATGAGTCAATAAAGACCTAAAATAGAAATGATGAAAGGTTCAAGGGGGTCAATGGGTTGGCCTATTGTGTGGCATCATGTTCGAGTCTAGTGTACTTGGGACTTTTGTTGGGATTTGTGAAAGATCTAATACCTTTGTGTTTGGGAGCTTTAAGCAAATTCATTTGTAGTGGGAAATTCATTGGGAAGTTGAAGGTTTCAACATCTGAATTTGTTTATCTACAATATTTGGCTTTCTTATAAGGTTTTGATGTTAACTTCACATGGATTTTTTTTACCGATTTGCCCACAACCATTAGGTCATGATAACCCACATAAAGAAGAGATCCAAAGTGAATTGATCCATCAAAAGTGACATGCTCCCAAGCTCTTGGATAAATTCAAATGTGAGTGTAAGGTGAAAACAACGAAGGGCTCAAGAGTTGGGGCATGCTCTCTAGCTCATAGCATTTTTGGGGTAAAGGGGCGTGTTAACGCTCTGAGATGGGGACTAGTAAGAATAACAAGCAATTCAATTATTCACACATAATTGCACAAACCAAACAAGAAGTTGGTTAGTGCGTAATTGGAGCACCTTTGGTGCACGGATGAACCATGAGCAAACGCAAACTCGCCATGGGCAAACGCGAACTCATCACCGGCAAACACAAACTCACAAGACTCACCACGGCCCAAAATTGAAGGAAGCCACCACCTTCCCCCTTATAATATACTTTGTGCTTAGCCACGGGACCAACACCCAAATGTCATTTTGTCCCGAGACTCCCATGTGGGAGTTTCGAAATTCTCAAAGTTGAGATTCTTGCAACTTTGGAAGCCCATAACTTTGAAAGTAGACCTTCAATTGAGGTGAGGTCTAAAGCAAAGTTATAGCCCTCGTTGAAAGCTTTCCAACATGTGGCCTGCCACTTACACACAAGGAAATTAGGGCAATTCTTGACTTTTAGTGGTCAGGAGTCAAATTGATAATTTGACTTTTGACCTTTCTTTTGGCCATAACTTATGTTTTAAGTGCCCAAATGGGTCATCCAAACCCATTTTAGACATCTACGTTCCAAAAGATTTTCAATAATATAAGGAGCT
>Ga0209611_10013169_pt1 | contig 11427 bp, 8 predicted proteins | sample S1TSphgellanicum_3_FD_187693 | JGI IMG/M metagenome (GOLD analysis project Ga0209611, IMG submission 187693) | Host-associated microbial communities from peat moss isolated from Minnesota, USA - S1T2_Fc - Sphagnum magellanicum MG (SPAdes) (version 2) | ecosystem: Host-associated > Plants > Peat...
GAGAGCTTCTTCAAGTTCTGCAGCAGATGAGGCCAAGAGTACATCAATTCTCGCCGGACTTCGATACAAGGTTTGGCGAGCAGTTTTTGGAGCGATGAAGAAAGTCAGGGAAGGCTTGTACATCGGCAATATCAGGGACGCCGCAGCAGTGTTAAGCGCGGCGGAGGAGGAGGAGGAGGAGAAGGAGCGTCCTTCTTCTTCTCCTGCTGCTGCGGTCACTCACATTCTTTCGCTCATCAGTCAGGAGATCAATCCTCTGGATTTCAAGAGACCGGCTTCAAGAGATCCTCGTGCCGCTACACCTCCTCCTCCTTCGCCAAACAAAAACTGTAAGCTGAAGCAGAAGACTGTTCCGCTTCTAGATATTCATTCCCAGAACCTGCTAGACCATCTGGAAGACTGCCTCGAATTCATTGAGAGCGGCAGGAACAGCGGCGGCGTTGTTTTGGTTCATTGTTTTGCTGGTGTTTCTCGCAGGCAAGCATCAATCAATCTCCTTCCCCCGATTTTGTACCTGTGCATCAGCAGGAGAGGATGATGATGTGGATGATGATGACTCTCCAACAACAACATACCATTTGGTTTCTCTTCTGCAAGTAACGTGTGTTTTTTCCTCCTGGAGAGCCAAGGGTTTGTGAAGTGCGAGATCCTGGAACTAAAACTACTACTATGGGTGTCTTTCTTTGGGTTGTGTGATTGTGCAGTGGAGCTGTGGTGACTGCATATCTGATGAAGAAGGAGCACTTGGCAATGGACAGTGCGTTGCTTTTCTTTTTCTCTCCACAATCATGCATATCCTGATATGCTTCTTCAGTGTGCTGCTTCTGGTGTTTTTTGACCAATTTAGGTGTTTCAAGGTGGAGTTCAGTCTGAAGTGGCAGTAATCCATGTGCAGATGCACTGGAATCACTGAAGAAATCTAGTGAGATTGTATGCCCAAATGATGGATTTAAGCAGCAGGTAACCATCACATTCCTGAGGTTTTCTGTCACGTTGTGATGGCCACATGTTGATTGAGAATTGACTATGTTTGTTGGCGGGAACCATGACAAATTCCTCATGTTTTTTTCTGTTGTGTTATGATGGCCGCAATGTGCATCAAGAATTGAGTAGTTCTTGTTGCTGGCTTCTTCAAGGTCTAGTTTTTTTCAGAAATGCATTTGTCTCTGTGTGGAATGTATGCAGTTGCGAATGTTTGAAGAGATGGGGTGCACTGTGAATCGTGCAAGTTCTGTTTACAAAAAGTTCAGGCTTGCAACTATGGGTGTGATTGTCACAGTCCTTTTCTCTCTAAATTTTGCTTGAACATCTTGTTTTTGGCAGACATAATGTTGAATGTACCTTGATTTGTTGTTACAAGTTTGCACAGGAACTCATTTTGCTTGAGATGATGGTCCACATGTTGTTCAATGCATTGAGCTCCAAGATGTCAGAAGATCCTCCTTTTATCTTCTAATGACTGCAAAACACAAGATTGTAGCAGGATTAAGGCAGTGAAAGTTGTGCAATTGATCACAATAGGGAACAAGAATGTTCGGCTTGTTTCTTGATGCTACAGTGAAGCTATTTTCAGTGTGCAGTTTGTGCTTACCAGGGGATGCTTATATAAGGAGAGAGAGGATTGATAGCTCAAGCTATGCAGCTGATCCTGGCAATGTCACCAATGAGCAAAACTCTCAAGATTTAGGGGACCAACAGGCAGTGAGCAATCAACTTTCTAAAGTGTATCGCTGCAAGAAATGTCGGCAAATAGTAGCATCTGAAGAGAATGTGATCACCCATATTCCTGGTGCTGGGGTAACCTCTTTCAAGTGGAGGAAGAGAGGAGCGCAGGGATCAGGGAAGGATGAACTGACTCAACCTGAGTGCACCTCCATCTTTGTCCAGCCCATGCAGTGGATGACACCAGGTACTCTTTCTAGTGGTGAATGTTTGTTGCAAAGGTAACCTATGTCATGAATAGCTAATCTTGAATACAATAACTAACTACTTTGTTTTTGCCATTGTATAACACTTGGTTCTGTCTAGTCACAAGCCTACAATTTGTTGTGTGGTATGTTCAATGACAAGTTGCAGGTATAGTTTGTATAATTGACTAACTTCAATTCTTGCAGTATGAGTGCTGGAAATTCCTGTATGATAGTTGATACACCTACTTTGCACATTGCAGTGCTAGAGGGCTTGGTGGAGAGCAAGCTTCAATGTATCAAGTGTGAGGCAAGGCTGGGTAACTTCAACTGGGCAGGAATGCAGTGTAGCTGTGGTGCTTGGGTGAACCCTGCTTTCCAACTTCACAAAAGTCGAATAGATGCGGCAGCCCTGTGAGCTTCCACACAGGATGGTCTCTAGTATATGATATTTGGTGACCCACATGGGATCTCTTGCAGCAACATCTGTAATCTGCCCAGCAGTATCAAGGGTATGGGAGGCAAGAAAATGTACACCAACAAGTGGGGTGCAAATACCCTGACTACCAGGCAGAACCTTCACGCCATGTGACCCCTCATGCCAAGATCATACTAGGTCACAGCAGGTGAAAATTCTGGTGCAAAACTTTCTGCCCAGCTCTCTTTTTCTTGTATGCACATTGCAATCAGGCCTGTGATGAGGAGAGGATCATCTGTGTGGCACCCAGCAGACACAGGAATGGTTTGGGCTCCCAAATGATTCACCAGATAATCAGTGAAGGTTAATAGTTTGGCCAAGATGGAGCTGAACACAAGAAAGGTTGTCAGTTGTATTCACCTTCTTTCAGTGTCAACGTCTAGAGCATGGGCATTTGAGTGATGGTGTGTATTTGGGGAAGGTAACAAGGTTGGGGTGGGTAGAGTGTTAGCGTGTGTGAAAGCCCATAGTGATGATGCATGGATCTTCTTCATTGTTCATAAAGCAGACTACTGCATTTGGTTAATTTCTGGACATTTTGGTCTAGTATCCAAGGGTTCTTAACACATCTAGGTAGATGCTGGAACTGATTGTATAAGGCTGTTTTTCACAGAGTTGCAAACAGGGAGTGAGGAGTGATCACTTTCCAAGGAAGGTGGAGCGCTTTATCCATCCAGCCAGACACAGCAATAAACTCCAAAGGTTAGAATAAGATATGTAAAATAGTGTTCAATATGAATCCTAAAAGAAGTCAGCAACTCTTGAAAGTGGATTGTCAAAGCTAGGAACGACTCAATGTGAACAAACTGTCCTTGATCATGCTTATAGATGATTGTAGCAGTCAGTAATTTTGTATTTTATAAAGTGAGTTGGTCTAAATACGCATTCTTAAGATGTCTTTTGCAAGTTCCAATTGAGATTGAGATTGAGATTGAGATTTGTGGAAACACGAAATTGTTGCATGAAGCACAGCAAGCAACTTGCGTGTTCCTCTGCTTGGAAAGAAAAGTGGATCACATGCGTTATTTCCTGAGATTGTGCATCAAATTAGCTTGCACGACAAGCACTATTACTGATGATTTTTGTTCCGAAAATTTTTGTCATTTTTTCATAACAAAAAAATTGGGGAAAAATCACCTTTGATTGGATAGTTCTATTTCTTAGTAACAGAGGATGACCTCTTTACTAGTGTGGTTTTTTTGTGGCAAATTTTCACTATCTACAAAAACATTTGAGAAAAAATTGGAAAATTTTGTTTTCTTAGTGCAAAATGGGTTTTTCAAAAAAAATGTTTTTTTTTTGGTCATTTTGCATTATAAAAAGAGAAAAATATTTCCTGACATTTACATGCCATGTTTGTGCAGTTAGGAGCTTAAAATTGTGAGTTAGAACCAAGTTTTTTTTTCCTTTTTTTAAAAAAATTTTGTGATATAGAAAAATTGGCAATTTTTTTTCCAACAAAATAGAGAAATTAGTCGAATTTACACTTGAAAAGAAAATCAAAGATTTTTCTCAATTTTTTGTTTTCTAAAAAATGACAAAATTTGTCACCGAAAAAAACATTTTTTAATACAACCAATACCAAATTTTCATAAATGAAAAGAAAATTAGCAATAAGATTTTATTTATTTTTAAAGGCCTTTTAAAGTAAAAGAATAGAGAAGAAAAAAAAAAGAAAAAAAAAAGACAGAAAAAGGGTGAAATAAAATGATTGATTCTGAACAAAAATGTTTTTCTTTTTCTTTTCTTTTCTTGTCTTTTCTTTTGCTTTCCTTTCTTTTACCCAGGGGAGAAACGGAACCCATTTGCCAACAATAGTGGCAGAGTTGACAAAAAAGAAAAGAAAAAGGCAAAAAGAGCGCCCTTTTTCTTTCTGATTGCGCAGATCTCTTTTCCTTGATAGCCAATGGAAACGTCCGGTGTTGGAAAGAAGGGCCGGTAGGTAGGTAGGTAGGTAGGTAGGTATCCATCTGCAACGGTTCCTCAAAACAGGAAGGTAGGAAAACAGGATGGTAGGTTGGAAGGTCCGTAGAATTAGGGTTTCCTTGCGTCTCTCCGCGTACGTACGCGACGACGAAGCTCCGGGCGCGAGCGCGCGAGGCCATGCGCACAGCACAGAACAACAGTAGAAAGAGGAGAAATAAACAACTGAAATCGACGCGCGCGCGCGGCGCGCAAATACGGAGAGAGAGAGAGAGAGGTAAGAACCATCGCCATCATACTCTCTGTCGGGGTTTTTTTTTTTTTCATCTGAATTTTTTGATTTTACAAATTTCAAATCAGTAGCAGCAGCTTGCATGTTTTGTGAAGTCTTTGGATTGTGGGCGTCTGGAACGAGCGAGCTGTTCTTCAGCACAAGCTGAACTGCCGGTGGTCAGACTGCAGGATCCGTCAAGTAAAGGAGAGACACCTAATTCTTCTGAGGAACTGTGGATTGCCCGGTTCGTTACAGCAATAGTGGAGAACACGACCATTTGAGAGACAGAGAGACAGAGAAACAGACGGACGGACGGACGGCCAGACAGATAGAGAGACAACAAAAAGAGGGAGTGAAGAGAGATATGCCATCAGCATGGGCAGTGTTGCCACCAAAGACGGTGGCAGATGAGCATGGAGGAGACAGGAGAACAATAGCAGCAGGAGCTACAGTCACCGCAGATCATCATCATCCTCCAACCAGGACATCAACATCGTCATCATCATCATCATATGTTCCTCCGCATCTAAGGAATCGGCCACATGATGCTGCAGCAGCAGGACCGCCACCACCTGCACCTATTGCTGCCAATGGAGGTCTAGGAGGAGATGCCTCTGCACTACCAAAGTCTGGAGGTGGTGTTGGGGTTTTGGGTACGGGTTTCGGACTGCCAGGCTCAAGACAACAAGGAGGAGGTGCTTGGGGGCTAGCAGCTCCTCAGCCTGCTGCACCAGCAGTAGTGCCAGCAGCAGCATGGGGTGATCTGCAAAACAAAACTAATGGGATTGCATGGGCACCAACAGCAGCAGTAGGAGCTCCTGGTGCTGGGTGGGGAAATGGTGGTGCAAGAGCATTGGGTCAGGGTGGGGCTGGCCGTGGTAGGGTTGGCAGTGGCAGTTGGGGTGGAGGAAGAGGAGGACGAGAGCTGAATCCATTTCCTCTTGAAGAAGCAACTCCTGAGGTTGCAATCTTCAATCAGGAGAACAATGGCATCAATTTCGATGCATACGAGGATATTCCGGTTGAGACAAGTGGAGAGAACATCCCACAGTCAGTTAACACATTTGCAGAGATAGATTTGGGTCCTGCACTCAATGAGAACATTCGCAGATGCAAGTATGTGAAGCCGACTCCTGTGCAGAAGCATGCCATTCCAATCTCTCTAGCTGGGAGGGATCTGATGGCTTGTGCACAAACTGGATCTGGCAAAACTGCTGCTTTCTGTTTTCCCACCATTGCCAGCATTATGAGGAATACCCCACCTGGCCGTCCTCGTGGTGGTCGCAAAGCTCTTCCCTTGGCATTAATCCTGTCACCTACTCGTGAACTTTCTTGTCAGGTGAGCTGCCCAACTTTTTCTCATCTGTTGCCAATCGTGTACTCTTGTGTTTTCAATCTATCTTCTGTGGGGTTTCTTGCTTGATGTCTTCCAGGGCTGTAAGTTTGACACCTGTTGCAATGGAATTGTATGAAATGGGGTGTTTGTGTGCAGATACATGATGAGGCAAAGAAGTTTGCATATCAGACTGGTATCAGGGTTGTGGTTGCATATGGAGGTGGTCCTATTCAACAGCAGGTTTGGATCACATCCACACCATTGTAGTCATGCCTGTTACACAATTTTCAACATTTGAAACTGAAATTGTGAGCCACAAAATTTTGGATATGTTGGTGAGAATGAGATGTCAAGTATTCTTTGTGCACAGCTACGAGAGATGGAAAGAGGTGTGGATATCTTGGTTGCAACACCGGGACGATTGAGTGATTTATTGGAGAGAGCCAGAGTATCTTTGTCAATGGTTCGTTATTTGACCTTGGATGAAGCAGACCGCATGTTGGACATGGGGTTTGAGCCGCAAATTCGCAGAATTGTAGAGCAAACAGATATGCCACCTGCTGGTGTCCGCCAAACCATGCTTTTTAGTGCAACTTTTCCCAGGGAAATTCAGGTATATAACTTTCCCTGAACACTGATGTTCTTTGGCAAGGCAGGTGTGGCTTGAAGTTGCTGAACCATAGGGAAGTTTCAGGCATTATGGTTGTTTGTACTCTTTTTAGTTCTTCTGCACTCTTTGATGGATCAAGGTTTGGGTTTAAAGTTTTCAGGTTTTCTGGTCCCTGTGACCTTAGTTAGTCCCTTACACACAGCAGCTTCATATTAGGTTAGAAGATGAGTCCTCATCGTGTCTACAATTTGTAGAGAAACTGGTGACTTCTGGATGAAATGAGACTTCCCTGATGTGATTATGATTGCAGAGATTAGCATCAGACTTCCTTTCAAACTACATTTTTCTTGCAGTTGGAAGAGTGGGATCTAGCACAGAACTTATTATGCAGCGTGTTGAGTATGTACAAGATGCTGACAAGCGGAGCATGCTTATGGATCTAATCCATGTACAAACAGCTACTGCTCCACCTGGCCAGGTACTTTGGTTTTGATGTAGTTCACTCATATATCTCTGACTTGATGTAGTTCATGTATGCATATCTGGGTTATTTCACCTATTTTCTATCTGTGAAGCTAGCTCATCTAGCTGCTTTGGCTTTGGCAATTTCAGCATTCCTTGATGCTCGTCTTTGTGGAAACCAAAAGAGGAGCTGATGCTCTGGAGGATTGGTTATGCCGCATGGGTTTTCCAGCCACCACCATTCATGGCGACCGATCACAATCAGTAAAGCCTCAGCTCTTTTTTGCATCTTTTCCAGTTTTCATCTGTTAAACAGGCTCATCTACTTTTGGGTCTGTGTGTTATGCTGGCTGTTTGTCAAACTAAAGAAACAGAACAGTATCTCTGCTGTACTCCATAGTATTTGTTCATGTGGTTTTTTTATAAGACAACCATGCTGAGGAAGCTGCTGTAGTATACAGTTGAAATGTAGCTTAACCCTGCCCCCTCCCTGTTGTGGAATAGGTTGTGTAAATTGTCTTGTTGTCTAGGTTGTTGTACATTTTGCTTGTCAATCAACAGTGTCTCAGTACAGCATGGACTGCAGGTTTGAGGTTCATTGGTCTGGATGGAGCCTTTTTTTAAATAAGTTTTGCATCTGAATTGCAGGAGCGGGAGCATGCACTAAGATCTTTCAGGACAGGGGTGACACCCATATTGGTAGCCACAGATGTGGCAGCTCGAGGGTTGGATATTCCTCACGTTGCCCATGTGGTGAATTTTGACTTGCCCAGTGACATTGATGACTATGTGCACCGCATTGGTCGTACTGGACGAGCAGGAAAGAACGGCTTAGCCACTGCATTCTTTAATGAAAAAGATTTGTCATTAGCGAGACCTTTATCCGAGCTGATGCAGGAGGCCAATCAAGAAGTACCTGGCTGGCTGCTAAATTATGCTACCAGGGCAAGTTATGGAGGAGGCAGCAGGAATAGGCGCTCTGGGGGAGGTTCCAAGTTTGGAGGTCGTGACTTCCGCAGAGAAGGTGGCAGAGGAGGTGGTGGTGGTGGTGGCCATGGAGGTAGTGGGTACAGTAGTGGGTACAGCGGTGGTGGCTATGGGGGTTATGGTGGTGGAAATAGTGCATGGGATTGATAATTGTTATACCCATAGTACCATGAGGTGTGCTGCAATTAATGATCAGAGTAAAGAGTCAACCCACCTTGTCATAGGTTTCCCAGAGCTTGCATTAAGCTTTAGGTGAAACAGAAATGCTAAATTTTGTTGGGTTTTCACAAATTTCTCAAAATGCATGGGCTATTTGCTCAGTTTTTCTCACAATTCCTTTTCCCTCTGGTAGATGTTGGCACTGATAAAGCTTCAGATTGGCTGGTTGGCTTTCACTTGGTCAGGTCTATAATTTTGCTCAATATGTGAATTGTGGCTGAAGTGGGTGAAAGCAGGGGGTCTGACTTTTGTCATGGAGTAGTTGTCTGCAAGACATAGGAGATACCCACAATGCAATTATGTTTATCAGCTTCAGATTAGCTGGTATGCTTTCACTTGACCGGGTGTATTATAGTGCCCAAGATATGAAGTGGAGCTGAAGTTAGTGAAAGTTGGGGGGTCTGACTTTTGTCGTGGAGTTGTCTGCAAGACTTACAGGATTCATACTTTGCACCCAAGTGAAAGTATGATCTGTGAGTCATGTTCTCTTTATGTGGCTGTGTGTGATATGGAGTGATAATGTTTCACATTGCAATTTCTGACAATTTGTTTTTGCTTGTATGATCTATCTGATCTCATGACATCTTGCTTGATTTTTCAAGTGCCTAAACTTTGACATCCAGTCTCATAACACCTCTACAAGTTAATGAATGAGTTGATATCTCTACAAGGAAAAAAAAAATGTTCCAAGTCTAGAGCAGTAGTTGTCAAAGATCATGCTTATATCTTTATGTACTTCCACCCTTGCAGGCTGATGAGGCAGAGCCTTTTTCCTTGTGGCAGGTCCACTTCACACAATAAAAAGGTACCAGCTTCCCTCTGTTGGCCTTCAATTTTCTATGGTCTTGTGTTTCACAGAAAGGCATCTTGATATGACAACGATAGCTTGCCATGTATGTGAGGACCCAGAAATGTAGCTGAGGAGAAACTAGATGCAGTAGTGAATTAGAATGGTGTAAGATGCTGCCACCATCCACATGCAGAATTTCTCATTTTGCATTTGAGGAGAAGTTACACAGCTTGTTTCCATGAGGGGATGGCAATTAGTAAAGGGCTAGGTTCTCAAGAACAAAGACTTCCAATAGAAAATGAGAGAAAAGGTTGAACAATTGAAGTTTGTGGACTTTTTCTTTTTTGAGGACTCTCAATATTCCTGGTGACCTTCATGTTCGATGGTTTGATCATACTCATCATAGTCTAAATGCACGAATGCACGCTCAATTTCTGGCAATGTCTCCAACTTGTCTTGGAGGGATTCACCAATGTCATGGGCTTTGTGCAACAGCATATCCTTGGGTAATACTATATCCACCTCAGCAAAGTAGTACTCACCAAGTGTGTAGGCTCTGACTGTTTCGATCTTCCTTACAGCTTTGTGGTGGTTCCATACAAGATATGTTAGTTTTGTGAGAAACTCGGGTGGTGCAGATCTACTTGAGAGTGAGTTTGCACTCTCAACCATAGTACTTGTCCATGTTCGTATTGTATACACTGCCAACTGAATTGAAACCGCAACCAACATGAATTCAAATACTAGATGGAATCTCAAAATTGTCAAATTGAAATAGCCTGTTTGAAAAACAAACAGATTCTACTGTTGATCTCTTATGTACATTTTAGTTTCTACCCATCACCATCCTCAAAATGGATCTGAAGATGTAAATGCCTAGATTACCCAAAATCTGCAACATGATATATTGTGGGGTGATCTTGTTCTCTGTGTTTGCTGAAAGGGTTTTAAATGAGCATCTCAGAGATTCCCTGGTGATTGAACTGAAATACCCAAGTGCTGCATCTGACAGAAAGAAAAGCTTCAATATTGTAGTGCATTTTCAAGCACAGATAAAGTCTCACAGTTATATAGGTTTTTTTCCCCTAACCTGATCTTTTGTCTTTCTTCTCCATCTACTTGACTTCCCGAAATTTGATTTCTCTTTTTGAGATTGCCTTATTAGTCTCTTTGGTTTTCAAAAGAGAAAATTGGGTTTTTTGGAGTGTTGTCATTTGAGATTGAAACTTTGTTGAAATCCCAAAATAAATTTGTGGGGTTTTGATTTGATCCCACAAAATATTCTTTTGATTCTTTAGTGTAAGTTAGTTCCTGTCTGTATCAGTGTTTTCCATTTCAAATTTGTGAGGTAGGTGGGGTTGGCCCATCATCCACAAGAGGACTTCGCCAAATTTGGCTACATGTCCAAGAGGAAAGTAGAAAATTTTGAGGATTCCTTGTATATTTTGACTACATGTTGGAACCTGTTGTTTAAATTTGGCGACTTCAGAAGTTTTTCCTTCATAATATGATGACTTGGTAGACCCAATTTTTTTCTGGTCTGTATCATTACTAATTAAGTTTTAGTTTGTATCAAAAATGTTAATTAAGTTCAGTTAGACTATTTGGATTTTCTTTTGAATCATCTGAGATGGGGCACACACAGGTAGCTCAAAACTCACCAGAATAGCTCCGCCGGGATCAATCCACCAGTAAAAGTATTGTGCAAGTATAGCTGCCACTAATCCAATTGAGTTGGTGATAACATCAAAGAAATGGTCTTGTGCGTAGGCTCTAACAATCTCGTTCTTAAATGCGCAACAATACAGCAGAAGACAAAGCTTCACAATTGTGACTGCCACCATGATCCCGATCACCCATATCCTTTTGACACCAGCTCCGAAGTCAGAGGAATGATCCTGTGAAATAATTAATTGTGAACAACCAAAACTTAGCAAAAAACTTGCAGTGGCAAAATTTATTTGTAAATTTTCTCTTGGAGGATTGATTAAATGCGGTATTTTAGCACCAGAATTTAGGTCATGTTTTCAAGCTTTTCTTGAGCACCAGGGTGTCCTTTTTCTTCTTTTGTTTCCCCCCCAATTTTGTAATGTAGGAAACACTAAGATTAATGCAATCTCATCCCCAAGAGGACTTGGTGACAAGTCAAAAAGAAAGCAGAAAAAACAGAAAAATAACCCAAGCTATCTTGGAACATACCTTACCTTACCTTTGATGATACAAGCTTTCGAATTGACTCCACAATTATTTCCAATCCCAGCATTGCCATTACACAAGCAAATGCCATGATTCCCTGGAGTCAATTAGCAAAACAAAACATTTTTTGCACCAGTATTTTGCCATGATTTTGTTTTGCAACTCAAAACATATTAGCCCAAATTGGTCAAATTTTTAAAACAAAAAACCAACATCAAATCAAAAGTGATTATTTTCATCTTATC
>Ga0209611_10013171_pt1 | contig 11426 bp, 12 predicted proteins | sample S1TSphgellanicum_3_FD_187693 | JGI IMG/M metagenome (GOLD analysis project Ga0209611, IMG submission 187693) | Host-associated microbial communities from peat moss isolated from Minnesota, USA - S1T2_Fc - Sphagnum magellanicum MG (SPAdes) (version 2) | ecosystem: Host-associated > Plants > Peat...
ACCTGATTTCAACAAGGTTTTCATTCTACACACTGACTGGAGTGCTCTTGGTATTGGAGCTATTCTTGGCCAACTTGATGAGGAAGGCAAGGAATATGTTATCGCCTATGCATCTCGAAGCAACAAAGCTGAAAGCAACTACTCTTCATAAAAGGGGGAGTGTGTTGCTATTGTATGCACCGTCATACATTTAAGGCCCTATCTTTATGGCACCAATTTCACTTTGTATACCGACCACCAGCATATCAAGTGGTTGATGACCAATGATAAGCTTACTGGTAAGTTAGTTCGTTGGGTGTTTCTACTTCAAGAGTATGAGTTCAAGGTTATTCACCGACCTGGTATTACACATCAGAATGCGGATACCATGTCGCGAAGACCCCTCACTACCTCTGAAGATTTTTCAGAAGACCAGATTCCAACAGTACATGTATCTGAAGCATCTAGTTATCTTACACTATTGCAATGTAACCTGGTTGAGCATCCCATTTTCAATATATGGGAGGACTTGGACACTCTGAGGTTTTTTCAACATGGGGAATACCCTCCCCAAGTTACATCAAGTTAGCGAGATCGCATACAACAATGGTCCAAATGTTATTCATGGAGGGATAATCACTTCGTCCGATGTTTACCACAAGGCGACAGAGTGGTTCCACCACCACATGAACGGCCTGGTCTTATTCAAAAGATACACTCGAAGCTTGGACACTTTGGAGTTAAACGTACTTATAACCTTCTCGCTCCTCATTACCATTGGAGAGGTATGTATGTTCAAGTCCGAGACATCATTGCTATGTGTGAACAATGTGATAGAGTGAGAACTTCTTTCTCCTCTCGACAGCTCACGTTTTCTCCACTCCCTATTTAGGGCATGTTCTATTGTTGGTCATGTGATTTAGCTGGAGAGTTACCACAAACCTCTAGGGGTAATGTTTACATCATGATTATGATTGGGCATTTTTCAAAGTGGGTTGAGCTTGTTGCACTACCAGACAAGTCATCACACAGCACCAACCAGGCTTTCTTACAACAGGTTCTAAGTAGGTTTGGGGCTTGTGCTGAGTGCCTTACTGATCAAGGATTAGAATTCAGGGGAGAATTCCAAGACCTACTTGACCATGCTCTCATTAACCATCGTCGGACTTCAAGAAATCATCCCAAGCTAATGGCCTTGCAGAAAGGATGGTTCAAACGTGTAAGAAGGGACTTCGAAAGATTTGCCTCACTAAGAACAAAAAGGATTGGGACTTGGCCCTCCCATACATTGCCATGGGTTACAGGATGTCCAAACACGCCTCTTTATCTCATTTCTCTCCATACTTTTTACTTTTTGGGAAACATCCCATTCCAGCTTCTTCCATTGTTGCTCAAATGGACCAGGTTGTGGACTTAGACTCCCCAACCACTTGGGCTAGGGTCATTGCAAAAAGGGTTGCTCTATTCAGGAGGGTTATGCCCATGGCCATGGAAAACCTATCCATTGCACAACTTCGAGACACCTTACGGTATGCACACACACGAGGTGGTAGTTACAAACCTAAGGTGAGATAATTTGATGTTAGTGATTTTGTATATCTCCAGCAACAACCAAATGATACTTTAGACACTTCTTCCGGTCGCACTATCTTGAGGATTAATGCAATCAGGCCTTCAGGTGTGTTGGAGCTACAAGGAGCTGACGGACGCACAATTTGGGATCATTCCAAAAATTGTGCGCCCTGCCACCTGTTGAACTTGGATCCTACCATCATCACGTCGACTTGGATTCCTCCACTTGATTATCCATGTCAGGTATGTCAAAGGACGGACGATGCTGATCAAATGCTGCTTTGCGACAACTGTAATGGTGGATACCATCTCTTCTACCTCAAGCCGGAGCTCATTCAAGTTCCTGTTGGCAATTGGTACTGTTCATCATGTTCTCCTATAGCACCTTGATTCCTACTCAGACCATGCCATGCTTTTCCCGGCTCAAATCTGGAAGGGGATACATGAGAATTTCATCTCAGCTTCCCTTGTGCATTGTATATATATGTGTGCATGCATATCTTTTTAGTTGTTTAGTTTGTACCTTTGACTAGCTTTAGTCTTTTTGTTTAGTAGAATTTACTACGTATTTACATCCTTACAACATCGTACGTCACGACACTACACGTCACGACATGTGAACGATAGTAACATCATAATTCTTAAGCAATTGATTTCTTCCAATAACCCTTAAATGTAAGAGAGTCAAAGCAAGAGCTTTCAAACTTGAGGGTAGTGAAAAAGAAGACTCTTCTCCAGCCGGTGCCATGTCTCCAAATGCAATCTTGTAAGAGAAATTCTCTAAAGCTAATCCCTCATGCTCCCAAGTCCTAGTGAAGCATAGCTTGTGAGCTTGTGACCACTGTAAGACCTTGTGGCAGTGGTGGTGCAACAACAAAAGTTGAAGTGGAAAGCAATAGGTGCAAGGACGTTGATGAGAAGAAAAAATCATGGGAAAGAACCATGCCCACTATTTCTTAGTCATTAATTTCCTTTAATGAATGTATTGAAAAAATTATACGAAGACATTGATGCATTAAAAGCCTACAAAAAAACATGTGGCAAAGGAGAAAAAGTTTAAACTAGGTATTTTAGGAATCCTATGTAACTTCGACATTAAAAAAATATTTCTTAAAACTTTTGGTGGGAATTGAAAGTAATTAAAAAAAATTTGGAAATTTAATTTCTACCAAACCTAAAAAGGTACTATAATATTCATAAAGTCACTTATATTTGAACCTTCTTTCACCTTCAAACCACTATTTTATTATATCCATAAAATAATGAAAATTTATTAAATCAACATTTGATGCACAAGGTTCGAAGGTTATTATAGTAATTGTATAGGTAAGAACAATGAATATATATATAGCAGCAGTGGCAACACTATGGAAAAAAGAAAAATAGGGTGAAACTTGGTTTATCATAAAAATTGATGGTTTTTTGAGTTTCCCCCAAAATGAATGAGAATGGTTTTTTTTTTTTCCCTAGGTTTTTGAATCTCACCCTATTCATGACCAAACTTAGGATTTTGATTCCATGTTTTCTTTATTTTATAAATAATTTTCTTATACACCCTTAATGACCATACCTTCTTGCAAATTCATATTAATTAGTTGTGAGCACATGTTTTAATGAGTTTTTTCTTGCAATGGGCCATTTAGTTGGCCTATCACCAAAAAATTATGAAATCCTCCATTCCTCAAATAAAAATTACATTATTTTACATGGCCACGTAAAATCATATAAATATTTATTTTTTGCATTTACATTGTTTTACATAGCCATATGAAACCATATAAATTTCATTATGGGATTTTCACTTACATGAAATGTAAGTCCCAAACAATTTACACACGCCATTGGTGGACACTAGTAGAAAAACGTTAATTTGTGACTAAAAAACATTTGTAATCAACTTTGCAAACTAAAAAATCTTTTAGTTACATAAATGAAGTTACATTAAACCTTTAGTTGCAAATGATAATTTTGCGTGATGTCAACACATTTCCCATGGATGAAATATACGGTCAACATATACACTTCCATCCTTTGATTATTGTATAACATTGCAATTACTAACTATTCTTTTGCAACTAATAAATAACCCTATCATCAATTGTTATTTGCCAACATAATAATATTTTGGGCAAAATTTTATTATTATTGAAATATTAATCTAGGCCACACAATATAAATGACCATAGATTTCAATACATATTTTAATCAGATTTTGACATGTGACAAGCCTGAAATTTTTCATATATGATTTTATACAATATATAATGAAAAAAAATCAACATGGTTCAATTTCAATAATTTACATGATTCACTTGGACAAAGGAAAATTTGACACGTGGCACTTGGAATAATTTATGACGAAAATTAAAATTTTATTAAAATATTAATTTCAACCATCCATTATGATTATTCAATTTAGATGTATTTATATTGTGACACATGGCACAATCAAAAGTTGTCATGTGGCATATTGATTGAATTTTGAAAAAGATTAATTAAAATAAATAATTACTTACATAGGTGGGTAGGTAGGTAAACTATGTACATTAAAAAATACCTATCTACCTAGGATACATAACTACCTAATCTACTTACTTACTTACCCACCTAATAACCTAAGTACAAAGGTAGGTAAATAGGTAGGAAGGTAGAAAGGTAGAAAGGTAGAAAAGTAAGTGAGTTAAAAAGTAAACATGTAAATATTTTTATTTTATTTTATGTTTTGCCTTGAAGGTTAAACTTCTTTAAACTCATCCCAAATGGCACATGATTTTAAATGTGAAGTACAAAAAGAAGGCACCTTCTTTATATACTTTTGTAAGATGACAATAGAAGACAAAACATATGGGTTAAACCTTGTAGTTGCACTTTACTCGCAAATTTAATTGCAACTAAAAATGACTCTTCCACAAGTTTTGCACCTATTTTTAGTTTTGTAAATTACACAACTAAATAGGTAAGAAATAAGTACTTAATTAATTAGCTAATAACTAATTACCTATCCACCCAGCCACTTACAAAATTACTTATTACACATTATTGTTTAATTATTTTAATAGTTTAAAAATTATCATAGATCATTATTCTTTCATGGTTTCTAATAACTAATCAATTAGTTCATAAAAGTAATTCAAAACTAATAGTAAATTATTTCAGGAAATAATTATTTAATATCTAATTAATTAATCAAGTTTTTAATCTCTCTAATGATTTCGCAATTATTTATAAAAATAAATAATTTCTTATTTATTCAATTATTTAAATAAAAAATAATTAAGTATTAATTGATTACTTAACAAAATATATTATTAATTAATTTTAAATTCCTAAATCTTAACCATAAATTATTAAATTTCTAACTTTCTAGCTTAATTAATAAATATTAAATCAGTTTTAATAAACCATTAATATTAAATGATTAATATTTGTTAACTCTTAACCATATATTTTTATTAATAAATACTAACTATCACATAGTTTAATAAATATTAATAAAATAATAAATAAACTACTACTTTACATTTCTTAAAAAAGTATTAAAATTTTTTATGAATTTTTTTAATTTATTAAGTAAAAATTTAATTAATTTTGATTAATCATTAATAGTAACTAGAAAATTTTATTTGTGAAGAATTTATTTTTATCATTGGCTGACTAAATATTTACTAATTAGTAATCATTAACTATTAACCATAATTCTTTGATTTACTACGTAAATCAGATTATTGAGATATTTCAGAAGTAATCATATATTTCAGAAATAATTAAATAGAAAATAATCAGATAATTATTATCTGAATACTTATTTAGAATAATTAGTTATTTCATAGTAACTAAAAATTAAATAATATTTAATAATTTATTGACAAATCATTAATTGATCAATATTAAATATAGATTATTTATTTATAAACTTATTTGACTTGTTGATAGAAATAAAGTAATTTCTAATTAACTAACTATTATTTCATATTTTTTAATTAATCATATAATAATTCATGAATAATGATTAATTATTGTATCAATTTAAGATTTAATATTTTGAAGTAATTAATAAATAATAATTGACTATTTAATTAGTTGGTATTAATTTAAATATAAATAAATTATTAATAATATTATTTAATTCATACTTTATATTAATTAATGAGTTATTTGAAAATAATAATTGCTAGATAATTAATGCTCGTTTAATGCAACAATTATATCATATTAGTATGACCTCACTACTATTATTTAATCATACCTTAATAAAGATGTTATATTTTAAAATGAAACATATAAAATCAAAATGATTTTTTTTCAATCCAATTTGCCTTTTATATAGTCAAATATATGTTTAAAACACTTTGAATACAAACTAAATATCTTAACATATAATGAATACAAGTCAATTATGTTTAATATACCTTGAATGAAATATGTATAATATACTCTTAATGTAATCCACAAAACTCTAATGTACATTAGTAAATGTATAAATACACCATAATAAGTAACCAAATTGTGATTAATTTTGTAATTAAATTAACATAGAAACCTATTCTTGAATGAAAAATCCAAAGAACTAGTCAATATGGAAGAATGTGTAATTTAATAGTCGTATCATAGTCACAAGAATAGTCCTAAAATTTAAAAGATGATAATTAATTATAAAAATAATAAAACAAAGTTGCAAACCATAAGTAGTTGCATAGAGTTGCATGTAATTACAAATTGAATAATTACATATTACAAGATTTCTTCTAGTGGATGACCTTCAAATATTACCCAAAACCAGTGGACAGTGATGGATGAAAGTTGTAGACAAAAGTTGTATCTGCCTGGAACAAGGTGGCGCTGTTGGCTGTTGTGTTGCAGCTTGCAAGAGACCTACCATGCATTGAGGGCACTCGAAACCCTGGAGCAGTCAAATGTAGAGTCACAGAAGATTTGTGACTCACTAGTAGGGCTTGTCCAAGCACCTCATGTCTCTGTTGAAGATGCCTTCCATGTTGTGAGGATTGCAGAAGTTCTTGAATGCCCTCATGGAGCAGAGGTTGCTAAGGTAAGCACATTGATCCCTTCTTGTCACTGTGGGTGTTCAAGAAATAAGAAAATGTGTATTTTGCAAGTTTCATGTGCTCATCAGGGTTCTGGATTTTGACGGTCATTGTGCCCCGTTTGCAAGCTGCAGTGGAGAAGGCAAAATCTCTTCTTGAGCTACACTACTCTGTGGCCACTATAGCGATTATCAAGGTACCATGATCTTAAGTTTTTTGTTTTCCTATGGGTAAGAAGCTTTAGAATATCTGAATGTTTGCTGGAACAAATCCTTGAGATCGCAACCAAGAAAAGCTCAATGATTAAGAGGTCATTATGACAATATACGCTATACTGAGCCTATGGCTCTGGTGAAAATTCATGAATGAGAGCTCGTAGGTCCTATCTTTTCTGATTTTTCTAAGCAAATGCTCTTAGTTTGTAATTCCTGGTGCTCATGAGAGATTCCAGGTTAAAATACTTGGTTGTACTTGTCACAGATATGGCTTCAGAGACTTGAAATCTGAATATGGAGTCCTAACTGGGATGGTAAAAGTCTTTTTGTTATTGTGATTGCAGATGTTGTATTGAGCTCATGTATTTTGTGGTAGAAGTTTTGTGTGTGACTTTGAGATTACTGGGTTGATTGGCATAGCTTGAACACAATCTTTGTGAATCTTGGTGCTGGGATTCTTTACTGCTGAGAGTTTATTATGATGGAGCTCAGGTAGGGTCCTCAGTTCTAGTGGACCTCTTGTAAAGGTTATTTTTGGCAGACAATTTCAACATAGAAATCTTAGTCTGAAAAAAAGTCTTTGTGATAATCTTTGCCAATCCATGTTCATGTTTGTGGTGGGACTTTTGATGAGAGTTTGAAGGGTCATTTGATGATAATTTAAGGTGTGGTTGTGCTGCTACTATGTATGGTTTTTGGCAGAGTCTAAACTAGAATGTCGTGTCAAGGAGTATGTTGAGTCGTGAGTAGTTACTGTGTCTTCTCCAGTTCCTTCCCAAAAAGAAAAGATGATGCATAGGTGTTGAAAATCTGAGTAGGTGGCTCTGATGGTCATGTATTGACTCAGAGGTTGGCCTTACTATCTTTGTCTCAGTTTTACTGTCAATGGTGGTTTGTCTGATGGTTCTTGTTGTAAGCTTTGCTTGACAGAAACTAAGATATGAATCTCAATAATTGAGATGTGCTCATCACAATAGAGCACCTAAATTTATATGTCTCCTTGTGTTAGAGTATGTTGAATCGTGTGTTGTCCACTGTTATTCCAGTATTGTATGTGAAGAAGTAGGTTGTATGCCTGTTTTCTAGAGCTGGCTATATGGTTCTGATGAACAAGTATCAAGGGAGAGCCTTGACTCTACTATCCTGGGGCAGTTTATTGTAGTGGCAGTTGTGTCTGTTGATGTGTGCTCAACAAATGCTAAGTGTTTTGAGCTCAATGATATTGATGTCCATATGACAATATACGCTATTCTGAGTGCATTGCTCTGATGAAAAATGTTTGGATGAGAGCTCAGGTGAATGCCTTTGCTTATCTTTGGGTTTAAGATTAAGTTTTTACATATTGAACAGGTTTTTTTACACCTGCAATTGAAGTGTTATAGCATGTTTGCTAAAAAGATGGTTACATTGGGGCCTGTTGAAGTCAATGGGGGGTCATGGCAGCTAGTCACTGCTATTAATGGTGAACGTGACGGTCTGACACTTTGTGAGTGACACTCATAAGGTTTGGCCACACTTATTGTTGTTGTGTTTGTTTTGGTTTTGCTGGAACTGATATGCTGGTGGTTACCTTCAAGGTGTTATTTTGGGGTTTTCTCTGCAATCTCATAGATATTTTGTAGCATGGAAACCATGTCAGGGTGACTTTGGATCTCTCCACCTTATTCTTTGTTACTCTCTGCAGGCAAGAAAATTTTGATGGACTTTGGATGGCACAGCAGTGTTTCATTGTTGACAACTGAATTTTGTGGTCCTACAGAAGCAGGGGTGGAGTTCCAAGAGTGCATCTTTCAATGGTGCACTAAGTGGTGTTTTCAGTTCTCTCAAAGTACCAAGCTTGCTTGCAAGAGATCTTGTTGACCTAGTTCAAAGGAGACCAATCTCCCCAGGTGTCCAGGTGGTGGATTCATTTTGCCAATATTGCAAAAACTTATGTGAAGTATCAGGTGAAAGTGTAGATTTACTTTTTTCTTCAGACAGTAAACAGCATAGCATCTGCATTATGATATAGGACTCACAGCCATCCCATGGATGATTTTGTAGCTTCTGGTCTAAGGGGGAGGTTTGAATCTGAATTCTAGATGAGCACATTTCTGGAGAGAGAATTTTCCTTTGGATGTTTTTAACATGAAAGCTACTGCTGAACATGGCCTGTGCTCTATGAAATATCAATGTTTGTCTTGGAGTATCTGAAAGTCCTTGGTTTTGGTGGTCAAGCTGGATTGAATGCCAGTCTTGATGAGCAGTAGCAAGTTAGATATCAATTAAAATGCATTTGTAGGCTGTCCTTTATGCAATTTATTGATTGTGGAGCATTGTGTTGGATTTACAGACCTGAGATTCTGCTTTCTCTTGTTAATCATCCATGTTTTAACTAATAGATGGTCTCTGCAGCATGCTCTGCAAGAGTCACCTGATTGAGGTCATCTGCTGTGATTACTTTACCAGAGCTCAGGGAATGAACATGTAAATCTTGCCTGGTGCAGGAGTTGGCTGGACCTGATGGGACATGGCACTACACCAAGTCCAGCTCTGAATCCTCTACCAAAGCTACTGGCTTGTATACATTCTTCAGTTTCCCTACAACAGCTATTGCATATCATGTGGTCTGGCAGTCTGGAAATATGTGTAATGGATTGTGCACATGCAATTAAGAGGTGAATTGACACCTGTAGGATGTGGGCTCCATTTTCAGGACTTGCATTTGGAATTGCTGGAGCTGTTGTGGAGGTTATTGGCTCAGAACCTCATGAGGATGTGAGTATGGCTTCACTTTTCTCAGTGTTTTTATTTGAACTTGGTTGGAGTATAGAGTTAAACCTGAAGAAAGAGACATTAGTGCCTTGTTCTCCATTCCGAACAGAATATTATGTTATTGGGAGGCAAAGGGGTCCAAGAAGTTTAAGAACCCTTCTGTGAGAGGATTGCAGATTGGACATATCAAGACTGCTGCAATTAAGCTTTTTGACAATCTAGAAAGCCATGGTAACTTTCAATCTTTTGTAATGCTAGACTATCCCATTTCTAGGAATTCATTGACTCGGATTTCTTTGCTTGGGCAGACCAGATGGTCCTAAGGTTTGAAGTACTTAATCTGCACATAAGATGTTGTTAATGAGTAGTCTTTCTTATTGATCTGCTTTTCAACCTGGAAAGTTTGTACTCCTTCATAAGGTTTGTTGGTTTCTTTTCTTTCATTGGAGACTGGTTAGGTTTCCTCATTTGTGAGCTTTATCCTGCAGATCAAGGTGTATTCTATTTTCAAGAAAGCAAGGATGATGCATCCAGTGGAGGGGGAGGTGCTCTTGAAGCAACATGGGCTGTCCTTTGTGGATCTGCAGTCTTAGCTGCAGTTCTTCCTGCTAAACTCAAGGTACCCTCTGCACATGGCACTCCCTCAAAAACACGGTTTGTTAGGTACTAGTGACATCAAGAATGCACTATCTTGTTTCAGTCTCTTCTGTGTGGGCCTGTTTGTCATCACCTGCTGCAATTTTTCACAGAAGTAATACACAATCATTCTTCCAGAAGAGTTAAAGGCTCTGAGGATTGACTAATACACGTTTTGTTGGGCAGGTTGAGGTGGAAAAAGTGTTTGGAATTGCAAAATTCTTGCTCACCCTTGCTGATTGGAATTTTGGCTAAGGTAGACCTTTTATGAGATCACATATGTTGAAAGAGTGTATGAGAGCCACAATTGGAAGAGATTTTTGCTGCAAGTTTCTCTGTAGTGGTTGTTAGCCTAACTGGTTGGCTAATGATTTTCAGGCCAGCAGTCCCAGTATCTGTACAGACATCTTCCATTTTGTCTTTTATTTTCTGTCAGCCACCACCGATTTGGGCAAGTACAAGCTGAGATTGGAGGTATGTTCTGTATTACCAAACAGGAAATGGAACATTGGAGAAGCTTGATCCATTCCAAGGATGCTGATTCCTATTTTGAGGTTGTCGCTATTTTTCTCTGGTCACATCCCGTTCATCAGATCATTGTGGAGAGGGTCATTGGAATGGTGTCTTTATTCCTAGCACTGGATAAATTTTTGGCAATCAGTAGTGATAGAGGAGGGCTAGTTTGCATGACAATTTTTTAAGTGTGAACAATGGGATTCTGCAGGTGAAGTCGGAGGGGCATTCAAGCTATATTTCTGGTGGTCCTGTCAAATCTGATATTGCTATCATTTCAGCCATTGGCATTTCTGATGTCCAACTTGCTGTTCTTAACAGCAATACTGGCATCCCTGACTTTTCAGCTTTGTACATAACTCAAACATATGTCTCTCCACTGTAGAGCTTTTGTTCTATGTTTTGGTAAAGCAACAAAATTTGTGATGGGTGTAGTGACTCATTGCTTCTTTCAAGCATGAAGCTTTTAGGGAGCATTTGAATGGTCATGACACTAGGACCTGAGGCCATTTCTACAATGAGAGAAAACACCACATCAAGGAGCCCTTTATGCAGAGATATAGCCATTTGTAGGTTAACATGCTGATCAACAATGGGAAGCATGGGCTTTGTTAGAAATGTAAGGTCCTGCTAACTCTGTACCCTGATTTGGCAACTTTACAGAGTCCACACTATTACATTACATGGATATCAAGTGCATGAATGCACAGAATCT
>Ga0209611_10013172_pt1 | contig 11425 bp, 5 predicted proteins | sample S1TSphgellanicum_3_FD_187693 | JGI IMG/M metagenome (GOLD analysis project Ga0209611, IMG submission 187693) | Host-associated microbial communities from peat moss isolated from Minnesota, USA - S1T2_Fc - Sphagnum magellanicum MG (SPAdes) (version 2) | ecosystem: Host-associated > Plants > Peat...
GGCTTGATGACGGGACGAATTTAGGGGAAGACCAGAAAAAAAAATATTTAGGCCTTGGACAGCCCATAATCAATTTTTTTAATTTTTTTGTATTGACCAAGACTACCTTTTTTTTCTCTTAGCTACTGTCCGTCCCAATTAAGGGGATGGATGAAATGTCCGTCCGGCTTGATGACGGGACGAATTTTGGGGAAGCTTTTTTTCTTTTAGCTACTGTCCGTCCCGATCAAGGGGATGGATGAAATGTCCGTTTGACTGGATGATCACAAAATAATAATAAAAATAGAAAACACATAAAAATAAAAAAATAAAAAAGTTAAAAGTTTCTAAAAAAAACTAAAACGCGAACCAAGTTTAAAGAAACCGGGGGACTTCACAGTGGCCAAAGGTCACGGGCACCCACTAGTAGAGTTATAATATGGTGAAGGATTTTGGCTTTTTTTGGAGGATTTTTTGAAGATTATATTTTTGCATGGTGAAATATTTGAGTTTTCATAATTCTTCTTTTGCCTTAAGATACGTTTTAATTGTAAATGGCAATGCCACAGCGTGACACACCCCTTGTTTGTGGTTTAATTATCCACAGTGCATTCATGCTCTCAGCTGCTCAAACCCTAACCCTAACCCTAGTTCTAGCATTGAGCTTTGTGCGCGTTCCGAAGTCTTTGATACTGCTGCATTCGAGCACACGCTCGCCGCGCCCCAATCCGACTCTTCTTCTTCTTCTTCTTGTGGTAGAATCCGTACAGTTGTAATGTTTGATTGATGTGTGAAGGTTGCTGTTCTTTTGCGGGTTCATTTGTAAGGTTTTTTTTTTTTTTTTTAGGGTGTGCATTCACCGAGTTCAGTAGAAGAAACTGCATGTAGTTGTGGTGTGGGCGGAGTTGGACGGGGAGTGCGGACGGTCCGGGGAGAAAAAGGGTGGCTGGCAACCATGCCGCTCTATGACTTCGTGGTGATGGTGAAGCCTGCCGTGGATAGACGTAACCTCGTGGAGTTTATGACCAGAGTTGGACAGCGCGTCTACGCTCGAAGCGGCGTGGTTACAAACATCAAGTCATTTGGTAGAGTGAATCTCGCCTACGACATCAAGAAGCGAGATGGCCGCTTCTCCGAGGTGAATCTGTGATAGAAGAACCCGGAACCCTAAAACCCTTTCCTCGCTTTATTCATTCATTCCTTCGCTCGTGTTTTCAAGGAGCTGCTCTTGGCCTCTTCATTGCAAGGGCGTCAAACCCACCATTGATTGCATACTGGATTGTCATCTTGTCTTGTTGTTAGATCCTTCGCAAGGGCGGAGGAGGAGTCTTCTTTGTTGTCTCTGGGACCAACCAGTCATCCATCCAAAGCTTGGAAACCCTGAGATAGCTTGAGAGTCTTGGTAGAGAGAAAGATATTTGGCAACCCTGCTTTGTCTACTATGGCAAGTTAGAAAGTCTCTAGCATCCAAGAAGGAGGAAGCAAGCAGGTTTGACAAGGGGTGAAGAGATAGATACTTAGTCCATACTTCTCAGTACAAAATGATGTCTTTTTCCCTATTTTAGTTCTTTTAAAAATCCTTCTTCTTCTTCTTCTTCTTCTCTGCTCCCTCTCTTGCACACCAGTGATGATGATGCATAGAGCAGTGACTGAAGAAGTTTGTTCCATTTTTTGCAGGCACATATGATGCAGATGACATTCATGGTCAATCCACAGTTCCACCAGGAATTGAGCTACTTAAACAAAGATGAACGACTACTACGGTGGATGATGATTCGCAGCAGGGGCAATGCTTGGACCAAAATCGGCAAAGATTAGGTTTCTGCGAAGAATTTCAGTTTCTATTGGCTTTGTACAATCTCTCTATAATTTTCTTAAGAACTTGACTATTGAGAATTTCCAAGGCCATTTGTTATTAAATCACTTGAGTTCTTTGTGTAAATTTCCTCATTGCCATGTAAGAATGTAGTTTGCCTCATTGCCATGTAAGAATGTAAACCCTAAACCCTAAACCTAAACCCTAAAAATTTATTTTACACGCATACAAAAACTATATTATTACACAATAATATTAAACTATATGTGTTAAAATGAATCAAAGATTTAATTTCAAAAATTTAGTTAGTTATTATTATAATTTTCATATTTTAAAATATTTAGATTAAATTTAAAAATCATACTTAATAAGAGTAAATTTTTAAAAATTAATACTATATAGTTAACATAATTGATTTTATGGTCCATTTGTAAATGTTTTATGTGGATATACATTATATGAACTCATATGTTTTAAATTCAGAAAAATTATTGGAATTATGATATATTAAAATAAAATTTGTGTAATATAAATTCCTCGGTCGGTCGAATGAAGGTTTAAGATTATGAAAGATATATTTTATTTATTCTTATATTATCCACAAATATTTTTTCATTTATAAATCATGTGTTTGAATTTATGAATTGTGCACATTATTGAAGGGAACTTTATGAATAAAGTTCAATTTTTTCATTTGGACAAATTATGAAATTTAAAGTGTTGTGTAATTGTTTAAATGGAATATGGCCTAAATAGAGTAAACCTAGGTGGTCTACTTAACCACTTAAATTAGGTTTTAACTTAGCTTAGGTGGTGACATGTATCAATAATTGATAGGATGAAAAATAATTGAAATAAAAATATATCTTATCATATATATATATATAATTTATGGTAATAATATTATAGTTTAAAAAATGAATGTTGCCCAAGTTTTTTGGGTCCAATTTGTAGTAATAAAAAACAATTACACAATGACTAAATTATCACTAATGATTTCACAGATGTCTTTAATGATTACTAGATGAAATGTGCCACATCATGTCCTGAATGATTATTGTCCTAAACAATTCATCCGCAATGACTTCAGGGCTATTAGTCATTTTTTTCATTTATGATTAGAATTTTAGTCATAAACTTAATCATAATATTTGCAATGTTAAATGTAAAATTTATTATTTTGTGATTTTCATATACCTATGTCCAATTTCAATGAAAAAACATTAATTGGACACAACAATTGGAATTTTGAACAAATGCATCACATTGCACAATGACAAAATGGACAACTACATAATGACATATAACATGCATAAAACTTCAAAAACTTGCACCTTGTTGCATACTACAACATTACAAATTAACCAAAACACTACAAACCATTCATTCAGGTGACCAATCCAAAAGTTTAAAAAAAGGGTGTTTCCCTTTTTAATGAAATCCACCATTTCATTCATATTTTGATTCCATATCAAACTCTTTGGGTGCAACCTTCCTTCATATTCCTAATCAAACACATTATAATGGAAATCTTGAATGACATCACTAAATTATTTGGCAAATTGTGTAATTTTTTTTTCAACCTAATCCTACCCAATCATCACATGTTCGAAATGAATGTAAACCAATGATAGTGTCAAACATGCCATGTGAAACATCATTGGCAATGCTCAAACATCAACATTATCATTGCATTCTTTTTTTGGCATGCCTTATACACTTGTTAACACTCCATGCCAATTATTAACATGAAACACGTTGTTGTTTCAATTGGGAAAATGATAAATGGACACAAATTGAATGGATTCATTCGTCCCTATCCATGTATTCTAAATGAGAAGATAGATGATTATGAAATTGCTAATATAGATAACATTAAATTTTGACATCATATTTTAGTTTGTGATTCCTTTTAAATGTGAACAAAATCCCCCCACCAAAAAATATTATAATTGTGATTAAAATATATCCCAATTCAAATATAAAGATAACACAATGAATTTGTTGGTCACATTTTTGTTGTGTTGTCCTAAGCCATGGACATGAATAAGGTGATTTAAGTATATAGAAAGCTATTAGTTACAATTGAACGTTTCTAACTTTGTGAATCTTGATAATAGTGGAATATGGTGAGTACTTAAAAAAAAATTGTTTGAAGGATGATATTTGCATTATTTTGGAGTGGTCTAATATGAGAATGGAACCTAAGTAGATTCCAAATTTCAAAATTTTGCCACTATAATCAATATAAACAAAAAATGAAAAAAAAAATCAATCTTTGGATAAAAACAAGATGTTCCTTCACCTATTAGATGACTATTGTCTAATGTTGGAACTAGTGTTGGCTTATTATTATTTAAAAAAAAAAGTATCACCAAGTAGGATATATTTTATTATTATTTTTTGGGACCATGCAAGTTATCAATATTAAAAATCAAATTTTGGGTAGGTTATAAAAAAGAGGGTAATTGCTGAAAATTATTATGGTGTAAGGGTAAATTTTCAAATAACTGATTGAGAACCATAATAATAATAATAATTATTATTATTACTAAAATTTAATTTTAAACTAATTTTAAAATACTTATAACCTACTTGGATAATAATATGCCCATATAGGTTGGTTATTAGAATTTTAAAATTCAATACCAAGTGGTTATCAATGTAATCAATTAAAAAAAAATTCAATAATTGGTCAACATTGGCTAGAACCATGGCATATTTGCCTTGTCATATTGTGTCTTATTGCCTTAAATTGTTTTGCCCACACATTGTTTTAATCATGTTTTGATCACACGTGTTATTCATTTTTCACACATGATTAATTTTGTCTTTAGACATTATTGTTCTTACACAAATTTGGGATTGCATTCAAGTTATGTCCAAAGTTTGAACATTTCATTAATAAGAGATTTGTTTAATCCCCAACACAAGATTTCCTTATTACTTCATGGAAAAAAATAATTCTCAAGTGTAGTATTTTTTTATTATGTTGTAGTTGCATATGACCATTTCAATTGTTGATCCACTTGGGTTCCACATTGTTGTGCACTACTAGCAACGATCAACTAATAAAAAAATGAATTATCTTTGTGGAAACTAAGTTCCATTTGAATGAAAATATTGAATGACACTGCATGCAACTTGAAATGGATATTGAACTTAATTCAAATTCTTAAATTTAATTAAAATAAATTCAATTAATTTTAAATTCAATTGGATTTAGATTTGCTTGAATTGAATTCAAATTCAATTGAAGAGAAATGGGATGCAAATTGGTGTAAAAGGCATTGAAAATCTACTTGTGATTATTTATTGTGTTGAAAAAAAAACTCTGAAAAAACACAAATTTGAAAAAACATCTACCCATATCTCATTACTTGGGAATTCACTAAATAGAGTTCAATTTGCAATTATCCAATGGAGAACTTATGGAACCTAAAGCTGTCCTACCCAAACCAATGAATCATTGTCATCAGAATTTGGTCAAAATTCAACGGTTTTTGGCGGATAGGGATTGAGTGTTTGATAATACCTCACATACCATTAACTTGGAAACATGCACAAGAGTGATGGAAGTTCAAGAATGTCCAAGCCATCACATTCCGGTCGATGATGATACGATTGACCAAATTAACCAAATTAAAGAATGTGCAAAAACTTGTAATGAATGAATGACATATATCCGACTTTCAAAACTTTGACGCATGATAGAACCAAAGAACATTCAGTCCCAAGTAGATATAATCAGAAACACAATCTTCAGTTCAAAAACAATCCAAGGTTTTGAGGGAATGGTCAACTAGTACTTTAAGGAGATTACAGATGTTTAAATTCTATTTCACCCAACCTTTTTCTTCAAGACAATTCACGTATGTGTCACAACATTCTTTAAGGTACTAGAAGTGGAGGCAGAAGGTGGGCCTTATGTACCTCTGCTGCGTCTTCCTCTGCTCAGACTCTCAACTAAAATAATATTGTCTGTGATGCCCTTTGGCTGTCTTTGTTGATCTTCCACCATGACCTCACAGTGTCGAGCATCATAGGTAGGACCTTGTTCAAATTTGCAATGTTTCCCAGTCATGGAAGAAGGAGAACAACTTAACTGAAGAGAAGGTGGAAGAGAACAGCTTGATTGAATAAATCAAAGCTGAAGTGAAGGCTCTAAAGAGGCTCTTTGATATGGTACAAATCCTAGACCACTGTATTTCACACTCTTAGCGCTTGAAATTGTGGAAAGAGCAGTCCCTGATGTTGCTATAGACAATGGAAACATATGGGTTTTGCCACTCAAGGGGGCTGAACTGAGTTCAACAAATGCTGAGCTGCCAGTGTCATGCACCTTCAAAGAAGCAACCGATTTCTCTTTCTTCTGACGTGGAAAGAAATCTATATTTGGAGCGAAGGTCTCCTTCTGTAAAAGTTCTCTTTGTGAATTGAAATTTTGGTCCTCAGCATTATACTTGACCTGTTTCAAGCCAGAGGATTCTGTTCCTAATGTAAGCCAATTGATAGCTGATCCTTCCCCATACCTCTCTTTCCTTTTGGCATTGTGTGTTTGTTGTGGAGACAGCTGCTCTTCTGCACCTTTGGTCACTTGAGCTCCAGATGACATTGTAATGCTGCTGCTTTCACACCTCTCAATCTTGGCACCACTCCCTTCTGAAGGTTTGGAAGGTTGCCAAGTGTTGAATGCACTGTCTTGATCTGCTACATCCATTGCATGATGAGGATGGTCTTCATCAGCAGGTAAAGAACCAAAAGACGAAGCCTTGCAGTGAGATATCCTGCTCTGGAGACGGAAAGACAAAGACTGCTTCACTACCCCTGAATCATGTGCTTGAGTTCTGTGAGCTGCCACAGAATCCCTTGGAGGTGGTGAGAAGGTCCTAGGCAGTGTGTCTTGTGCAAAGAGAGCTTGGAATGCTATTTGACCCCTTCCCATTGCTTCAGTTTGCTTTTTGCTTGTCAAGGACAAGCTTCTTGGAAGAAGCCTAAATGCACATTCCTGTGGATGCTTTTCACTGTCCTTTCTCAAAGTGCTGCAGTGAGCATCATGAGAAAAGTGGCTGACCTGGGCTTCCTCTGGCTCATTCTCAACAATCTCAGCCTCTGATGAGCTTCGTCCATTATTTTCTTCTCTGCAATTGGAGGTCACATTTGAAGGAACTTCAACATCAGATGACCCCTCACTTGATCCTGAAGGATCATTACCTTCAGGAAGATTTCCACAAGCTGATGAATTTGAGCTCGGACCACCACCTTCTCCTGAAGCATTCTCAGCAAGGATTCCTCCATCACTCCCACTTGCTTCACTGCCTGAAGAAGTTTGGAGAGCAGGGTGATGTTCCTCTGAGCCCTTTGTATAGGGGTCTTGATTCACACATTCTGCAGGAAAAGAGTTGAACCTGCTGAAGCCCCTGGAATTCAGAAACTGAAAAGCGGGTGAACCAGAAACTCCAAGCTTTGGGCTTGAGCATGTTACTGGATTCGTGCTGAAGCCACTGTAAGATTCATCTCGTAAGTGCTTCCAATTCTCAAATCCTACTTCATCCCCTTCATCCTTTGAGCTTTTGGCATGCACTGAAGAGAGCTCCTTCTGAACAAGCCCAGACAGCTGACTTTTGAGCTTGTGAAGTTTAGTAGGTGAGCTACCTGCATTTGAAGGACTCCTAGAGATGCTTTCACCACTACTTTTGAGAAGCTCAAGTCTCTGCCCAACTTCCCTGCTACTGTCACCACCACTCCCTGGCGTCAAACAATGTCCTCCCCAAGAAGATGAGCCACACAGGTCAGAGGACCCTGCACTACTCATCATAGCCAAACCTCTCCTTCCCTTGACCTCCTTCACCCGCACAGCCCTCTGAGCCCTTTGAACAGCACTTGAACTTACAAGCTCATGACCACTGTGCAGAAGCTCTTTGGAAGAATCCTCCAGAGTTTGCTCCAGAGGTGGTGTATCCTCTGCAACTGGTTCAGGATTTTCACCTCCACAATCAGGGTGAAGCAGCTGTCCTTGTGAAAACAGTAAAGGACTTGGTATGGCAGCCATGACTGGATTGTACAGAGCTCCCCCCAGAGCTGTCAGTGACAGAGGTGATGCCATGTTCTGGAGAGCCCACCAAGCTGAAGCTGCAGCTATGGTCACTGAAGCTGCTGCAGCCATGGCAGCTGTTGAAGTCACTGCTTCAGTTCCCTTGGGTGAAGTGTTACTTCCAAACTCAGAAAAGTCTGATGTTGCAATGGCCGAAGTTTCAGAGCCAATGGCAGGCCAAAGGGTAGGCACTGCAGCTGCAGCCATAGCTGGCAAATCTTGAGGTACAGAAGAAGAAGTACAAGCCATTGGAGAAGGATGCCACGGCAGCATAAATTCTTGTGGCATGACAAATCCTGAAAACTGAGCCAATTTTTCAAGATTCCCATAAGCTGGGTGCTGATTAGGGTGTTGTACCTGATTCTGGAAGCAACTTCCCCATGGAGGATAGTGATGAAATGGAGGAAATGGAACCCAAGAAGAAGGCTCAGACAAAACCTGTCTTGGTGCAACAGCTGGGAGCTTAATATCTTCCACTAAATCTTCTTTTTCTTTGGGGAGAGAAGGTGGAGAGCTTTCTTCATCTACCTGTGTTGTTGTATCATCTTCCAGCATAGTGCTGCTCTTCCCAAACCCCTCCTCCTCTTCAGACTTTTCTGTGGCAAGCCCTGATGAAGAACTCACGACTGTTGTATTATCATCTGAGTGTTTGGAAAAAGCATTACCTCTGGCTTTGCGAGGATAAGGATGGGAAGGCTTGCGCTTGGGACGTGGTGGAGGTATGTCAATCAATGATTGTGACACCATCCCTGCTGTGTCTATTCCACAAGCTATGGCTTGATGATCCCTCTCCACCTTGGAAAAGAACTTCTGGGCATGGCTCCGAATCTGTACTGCAGTCTTGGTGCCAATATGTTCTTCAATTCGCCTCCAAGCTCTACCGTACAGCTTCAAAGCTTCCAGGAACCTTTGATGCTCCTCCTCAGTCCACCTTTCCCTCTGCTTGGTGATGGTGTAAGGCTTTCTTACTTTGGTGTTTTCAAGAGCATCATCCTGGGCTGCAGCTGCTTCTGATCCCACCACTGCTGCAGCAGCCACACTTGATGACCACTGCAGTAACCTTCCTTCCTCTCCCACATATCCTCCTCCTCCTGCCTGATGAGGCTCTCCATCTCCAGCTGAACTTGGTGTCATTATCATCATATTTTGAAAGCTTCAGTGCCGAGGTCTGAGGACCTACGAACATTCCCAGATCTTCTCCACAAAGACAATCTTGTTCTTGTTCTTTCTTCTTCAGGGAAGAATCTAATCTAATGAGAGGGAAAGAAACAAGTCTATGATGATTCCTGACCAAGCAAGAGACTGTGCTAGCTAGCTTTCTTTCCTGGAGTCAAGCGAAACAGATTCTTCTCCTTGCTGTTTTCCTTTAATCTTTGACTGAGAAACCACAGCAGCTCTGGAAGGCGCAAAACCTTCAGCAGCGACTCCATCCAAACTGATGCAAAAGAGCAAAGAAAAATGACAATCTCTTTTGTTGTCGGACTTTTTTGGATATGAAAGAAAACCAAGTCCTTGAGAAAAGTTTGTTATAAAACCTTCAGCAGCAACAAAACAAAAAGACCTAAAAAGAATTCTGAGAGAGAGAGAGAGAGAGAGAGAGAGAGAGCGAGCGAGCGTTTTTGAAAACACACACATATGCACTCGAGAGTTTCTTGTGGAATTATTGAAGCAAGGAATGAAGGAATGAATCTCCACAAAATCAATCGTGTAGAAGAAGAAAGTTTGTACTACCGACAAAACACAAATTCGTACCTAAAAACACACAAGCTCCTCCGAGGTCATCGTTTGCGCTTTCTGCGTGCGTCTCAAAAATCTCCTTGAAGAAGATGCATCGGTGCACCACCACAAAGAAAAGAAAAGAAAAAGCTTGGAGGAGCCAACAGCAGCAGCAGCAGCAGCAGCAGAGCTTCAGTTTTCTTTCTTTTTCACAACGGCTTGAAAGATGCTCAAAAGAAACTCCCTCAAACAAAAAAAAGGAGACACACTTTTCTCTTGACAACCAAAACTTCAAACTTCAAACTTCAAACTGAAGAAGAAGAAGAAGAAGAGGAAGAAGAAGAGGAAGAGATGCAAAATTTTAAAAAAAATCAAAAAACAAAACTTGGAGCTAGAAATCAACAAAAACAAAAATATAAGAGACACACACAGAAAGCAAAGAATCAAGTAACTGATAACAGACTGATGAGATTGATAGACAGACAAGAGATGAGGCAAGCGAGGGGACAGAGAGAAGAAGATGAAGAAGCATGAAAAGAAGAAACAAGAGAGAGAGAGAGAGATACACACACAACACCACCCAAGGCAACAACAACAACAGCAACAACAACAACAACAGCAGTCAGCAACAGACCAAGTCTTCCAGTGCCTACACGACTAGGAAGGAAAGGAGGAAAAAACTATTGGCAAAAAATAGCATATATTTTTATTTAATTAGTGTTTTTTTTCCCCTCCCCCCCCCTTCACTTTAATCATCTTATAGCACCTTCATTCTGCCACATGATTATTTTTTACTAATTAATTATTAATTATTGTAAAAATTATATTATTGATTAAAATTACTATTAAAATTAAAATTATTATTATTATTATTAATTTTTTGGGGTGTCCACAAAATCCCATAATTTTTTTTTGGTGCAGGGACGTGACAACAACCAACCCCCCAACACTTTTTTCATCCATCTCTTTCCCACTCAGGTAGGGGGGTATTTCATCCTTCCTGTTTCATCACCAAAAATTTCACATAGGTATTTTATTTCTCCCAGCCCCACAGTGGATGGATGAACCAGTCAGTACCCACACTCAGTTGTGGATGAACCTCAACTAAGTTTAAAAATTTTGGTTTTCACCTTGGTAACCTATATGTATGTAGGTAGATAGATAGGTAGGAAAAATAGGTAGTTACTAGGTTACATAGATGGTTAATTACTTAGGTAAGGGCTCTCTTTACTACCTACCTACCTACCTACTAACCACCTACTTGTGAGTAGTAGGTAGGTAGTAAAGAAAGCGCAACTGCAGTAACCACCATGGTTAGTTAGCCAGGGAACTGGAGGCCAACAGAAAACTGTTTTCCTGCCCACTTATCATCCATCCATCCATCTATTTTGTTTTCTTGCATAGCCAAACTTCCCCTATTCCTCTTGATTTCATCCCCCTCCTAGCCTACCTATTTCATCACCAACTTCACATTAGCTTTTCCTTCTTGTTTTCTTTTCATCACCAAAGGAACTTGTGGCTGGAGTTTGTAGAAGGGCAATTTGTGGCTTAGAGTTTGTAGAAAGCCATTTTGTGTCCAGAGTTTGTGGCTAGTGTTTGTAGAAAGCCATTTTGTGTCCAGAGTTTGTGGCTAGTATTTGTAGGAACCCATTTTGTGGCTAGAGTTTCATAGAAAGCCAATTGAACAAAGGGTAGTAGTAGTAGTAGTAGTAGTAGTAATAGTGGATACTCTTTTGTCTTCATTAGCAAAGTGCTCCCCTTCCCTCCCCTTCCTTTCCCTTCCTTCCTTCCTTATTTTCTATTCCCCCTCCCCCCACCCT
>Ga0209611_10013173_pt1 | contig 11425 bp, 5 predicted proteins | sample S1TSphgellanicum_3_FD_187693 | JGI IMG/M metagenome (GOLD analysis project Ga0209611, IMG submission 187693) | Host-associated microbial communities from peat moss isolated from Minnesota, USA - S1T2_Fc - Sphagnum magellanicum MG (SPAdes) (version 2) | ecosystem: Host-associated > Plants > Peat...
CCCAAAAGATAATAAGGAATCAAAAGTGATTCCCTATCACACATGGGTTTCCATATCTTCTTAGATTTTTCCACCTTATCCTAATATCTTGCACAAATCCTAGTTAAGGAAAGTCGTTCATCCCTCATCCACTTTCTACTTGGACTGATTAATTTAAATATATTCACTGCCTAGTGAATAGAAGATTATAAATGAATATTTACCACTAATAACTAAACAATTATAACGATGCATTTCTAAATTAATTAGATTAAAAGATATTTTCACTAACAACTACTATTTTATTTACATTCCTCCCCATAATTATTTTGCGGTTATTCTACCATGTGAAGGCAATTCATTACATTAAGAGTACTACCGTCATGGAGCACTTTCACTTTAGAATTTTCTTATAATTATTTTTCCATATCATGGTACTACCATCTAGTGATGGTAACTACTATCCTTTAACACTACAATTTTAGGTTTGGGTGTTTGTATGCTAGAATTTTCACTTTTGGACATCATAGTGTCATTGTTTTGGGACTCTTACAAATTCAAATGTCTTTTATGTCAATTTTAAAAATGTTTTATGAAAAATGACTCAACCATATGATTTGTATTATCTACTGTGATATAAAAGAGGTGGAATCGTTTGAAATCAAAAAAATTACATCAAATGAAGGACTTTTAGTTTAAAATTAGTTGTAATGGAATAGCCTTTATAGAAGTTGAAAATGGATTCACTATGATCAAAGTTTGTAATGATATAACACCATTTTCTCTCCAAAAATTCAAAAGCCTTGGTCTACAATTCAAAAAGAAGTCCTCTAACCCATTTCAACATTATATGAAAATATTCTTGATTCTTAATGATACTAAAAATCAATGGAAATTGCAAAATCCTTCATGTCATGATTTTGCGGAGTTAAGAAATTGTTTTTCATAAAGATTGTAAGCTAAACTATATCACATGGTCATGTATCATTGATTTTTGGACAAGATGAGTACTTTTGCAAATTCACAAGTTACATTTTTAGCTTGTAGATAGTACATTTTAAAAATTACTATTAGGTACTAAAAAATGTAATCAATACTAGTCCACTATAAGTTGCAATTAGGTACCTATTTTGCAAACCTTTATTTGAGTTTTAAAGATGTTAATATGCAACTTGCACCAATCTATTCAAATCAATGTGCTTCATACATAGTTCTTGAAGATTTTGATGTAAAAAATGTATTTACTTTAGGTTGTGAAGACTTTGACATATAATGAATACTGTTAAAGCTCCAAATGAAAGTGTTAAAACTGAGCCTTGCAAAACCTTGCCCAAAGAGTATTCAACTAATGTGAAACTAACATGTGATATCAAGTTTTCTCATTAAAAAAAAAAAAGGGATTATGGAAACTTTAATGTAAAGATACGAAACACATTACAATTCACATTAATCATGTGTTAAAATCAACATAATTATTCATGCAGTTTTTTGAAAAATTCAATGCAAAGAAAAACATACATGTGGCAATTAGAATAGAAGTCAAATGCTCAATTGAATCCGCCCATGCTAACATGTAATTTTTAAAAAAAAACCATGGCTAAATAATTTTCTTATTTTAAAACTGTAATTTAAGTTGGTGTTGAAAATTTGGATTTACTTATATAGTAGCATTCATAATATATCATAAAAAAATGTGAATAAATACGGAATCAATCTAATGAATACAAAATACTTCAAAACACTTTAAAAACAATTGTAATCAATGTTTTCATTGCTTAAAAGTGACTTGTAAAAGGATTTAAAAAGATTTGAAAATGACAAATTTTGGACAAATTTTTAATATGGATCTCACCATAATAGTATAATGAAAAAAAATTCAAACTTTTTTTAAAGAATATTTTAAAATATTATTGATAAAGAAATCATTTAAAGGGCACCATTTGCTCCTATTAACATGGGTGGACCCAATCACCTTTGTCTATGGACACAATAAAATTTCAACAGAAAATAATTGAATTCAAGAGAAAGAGGTTCATAGGAAAGGAAAAAAATAAAAATAAAATTGTAAGTTTTAAGTATTGATATTGGGGTGGACCTTGCCTTGGTTTTAGAAAATATGTTCACAAAGTGTGGTGTAACTCATGAATTTCATCCAAAAATAGGATGTCTAAGAAAATGTGGTTCTCCAATAGTCTTGAGGTTTCCATGACCATTCATAGAACCCAATGGTTTTAAATATGTCCAAATTTTCAAGCATTTCCCTTATTCCAAAGACTTCAATGGTGGGGAAGAAAATTCTATGAATGAACATACATGCGTGACTTTGAGGACTTCTACGGTTAAAAAAAATTCACCATAGGAACTCTTTAATTTCATGTACATGAGTGCCCTTTGAAGATTGCTATGATTTCAAAGATTTTCATTGTGGGGAGTTTCCTGATTTTGCATACATAATTGTTCTTGAAAAGTTCTATGATTTGAAGGACTTATGTGGCAAGGTACTTTACAATTTGACATACAAGATTGTTTCTAATTAAGGAGTTTGAAGATTTTATGAATTTTCATGATGTCATACTTTTCCATGGGATTTCATGATTGTCAAGTAAGTTGAAGTTTTCCATGTAGTTTGGGAGTTTTCTTTTGAAATTTCACATACCATGGAAATTTCAAATTCCTAGGAAAATGTATTGTTTTTTTGAAGACTTTGGAAGATGCATGGTTTAGGATTTTGGTTCAAGGATAATTTGACTTTTGTGTGTTGTGTTTTGTGCTTGGTCTCATTCCATCCTTTGTTTTGTTGTGATTTGCACATGGGAATTTTAAAGTTTAATAAAAGCTTTAGTGATGTTGGTCTTTTGCATCACCAAGCTTAAATTGTGAGTTTCTTCTGTTATGATTTCCTTTTAGTTCTTCCCATGTTCGTTCATTTGCTTGTTGTTTTAAAAAAAAATTTGGCTATGGGTTTTTTTTTGTATTTTGTATTTGGAATTGAAATTGAAGATTTTCTCTCTTGTTGTAAGAAGAGAGTTTTTAAAAAAAATCACATTTAATGGTATTATGGTTTGGGGATTTAGTGTCTAGAATCATCATTTTCCTTTGGGTTTGTTCTATGTTTTTTTCATTGTTGGAGATGGCAAGTGAAGATGGCAAGTGAAGAGGATGTTGAGGGTATGATTTTTTTGTGTTATGAAAATATGAATATTGTAGGCTCTTTGTTTGTCCCCCTTGTTTGTTGCAACATCTTGTTCATTTCCCCTTTTCTTTTAACAAAAAATTGACATGTTGGTGTCCTTGTATCCACTTGTATTTTACTTTGACACAAGTGTATTTTGATTTGTTTAATGGTTCAAAAGAGTTGCCATTGGTGCGATAAATGTTTCCAACCATTTTGTTGAAGTTATTGTAGACCTTTCAAGAATCAAATAATGTTAAGAATTGAGTTGCTTCTAGGTGCAAGCAAGATAAAGTAGGAAATTAAACTACCTTGATAGCCCCAAGAAAATTAGGATGAAAATAAACTTTGGAAATCAACAAATCCCATATAATAAAAAATGGTTGTACATTCATTGTTTTAAGTTTTATGATAAAAAAATGATAATTTTTCATTAATGTGCTTTACTTTTAAAATTTTATGTTGTCTGAGAAGTTTTCAATAGGCTTTTGTAAATGGTTTATGTAAAGCCTTTTATTTTTAGGTGTAAATTTTGTTCCACATGTGTGTCAAATATGTTCTAACAAAAGAAAAACTGATGATAATGATATTTAGATCCTAACATAAGATAACACATATGTATTTCATTAAGCTTTATAATGAAAAAGTAGATGAACACCATATTGACTCATCAATTTCAAATGTATTTATAGTTTTTTCATATTGGAGCTCTTCAAATTTTGTATTCAATTTACCATAAACTCAATGAAGCACACAATGTTTTCATAATGAAATTTAAATAAAACTTGAATTTACTTTCTTATGCTTCTATAAAAAAAAAACTCAATCTTCAAAAGTGCACTTTTTTGGGGGTATAGTTTACCATGTCACCTTTTCACAAGAGTGGAGTCCTTCCAAGATTTGAGCTTGTTTATTTTTTGAAAGGTTAGCTTATAATTACCTCCACCAACACCTTCACCTAGATCTTTAATTTTAGTTTGTTCAAGTTTCAAAGCAAAAGACATGTTGGTTTATCTTGATTGTTTAGTTAGGGTTTTGTTTTATTAGATTGCCTCTTGCTCAATATCTTGGCTCAAAGCAACTGATCAAGATGATTTAGGTGACCAAAATGAAGCACAAACCTAAAAGCTAGATTGCAATATGAAGTTGTTATGTGCCCTTAGATGGCACTTGTGCAATTGGGAGATTGATGCCTAGAAGAAGAATGGAATACTCTATCTTCATTGTCACGGTAGCACAACAATGAATTTTGAATTGGATGATCTTTGTACCATTACAAAGTTTTCAATCATCTATCTATGAAGGAAGGTAGTTTCTTTTGTAGTTATGAGATCCACCAAATCGGGATGCTTCAGATCGTGTTCTTGGTGTCTTTGGAAAGCTCTCAACAAGAAGGGGTGCATGGGCTTGTTCCATGACGTTTGGACTTGTGGTGCAAAAGTTCTTGAATATTGAATGATTTCTTCACTGAAAATTAAATTAAATTGTAGCTGAAAACTTTGGAGGAATTGCAATGTGCTTTTGGTGTGGTTGGAAAGATCTTGATGAGCAGGATTTAATGGAATTTATCTGGTAATGTTTGGGTTCAGAAAGTGGGAGATATGGATTTTAAAGTGATTTCGGCCACTGACAATTCAAATAAGTTCCAGAAAACCAGGTTTTGGGAGGAAAAATCAGTTGAGTTCATGTTAACACTTGGGCCAATGGCACAGGCCATACTAGTTATAAAATAGTGGGCTTGCATTGTGAAAATATGGGTTGTTTCTCAATACTTAGGAGCATTTAAAAAGTTGGGGTGAAACCTGTGAAAGTGACTCCTAACTAATTCAAAGTGCAAATTGGAGGGAGCATATCATGTTTGATTGAAGACAACCTTATTTGCTCACAAAAGATTCAGATGGTCACCTTCATCATGAATATAAGCAGTAACAAGCTGTCACGACAACCCAGTGAAGTCAAGGTGTAGAGAAGTAAACAATAATCCACCGACCCAAAATTTTCAGGCATTTAACATCTGAGTTCTGTGTTTTTAGTGCATTTTTGGAAGCAACGGGAAGACTCAGTCATCATGAAGTTGGCTAGCACTGGACAGATATAGGTGATTCACAAAGTTAATTGGTTCTGTTCAAGTATTTCAAACTTCCGCTTTTCTTGATTCTAATGTAATATGTTTTCACCCTCTGTTCCGAAACTGCCCAAGTGGTTCAATCATCATTGTTCTCATTGTCAACTGCATCTACAATCTCCAAGCATTGCAAGTCCTCATCATCCTGCTGATCACCAGTAGGTGGATTCAGAAAGAGTCCCTCCAAATGCATTTGTAAAGAGCTGTTACCCCCACTCTCATGAGACCGTGTTTTAAGTGGATGCTTCCCTGCATTGAGCTTATGAATGACATAGTCACCATTGGAATCATATTGTGCACATATAGCTCCATATGCAAACATGAAAGGGTTGTTGTCTTGAGCTATGAAGTCCAAACCATTATCCAGTGTTGTAGAAGCTTTAATCTTCCCCCCAACAGGACCAGGCACACCAACAGGCAGTAAAGCAAGTCCACTGGTGTTGGCTCCTCCACCCATAGAGTTGGAATCAGCTGATGCAACACTCAGCTTCTCTGCATACAGGATTTCAGTAATCACCCATAGCTCTTGTCCTCTGCAATTTCCACACATTCAACCCCGATTGGAATTAGGGCAATTGCTGCATTTTCCATCCTGGTTGAGACCACCATAAGCAAAGTAGAAAGTACCTATAAAACCCCTGGTGCGCTCCTTGTCACAGCATAGCTTTGGCTGATCATTTCACGCATTCAATATTGAACCTTCCAGCAACTGGGAGATACAATGCTCAGACACTGAAGGGTTTTGGCCTTCTTGTTTGCTGATCGACTAGTTGTTCAATTCAGTATGAACTTGTCTCTGGTGCCAAAGATGACACTGATGGTGGTCACACACATCAGGATGCTACTTGGACACATCAGGGTGCTAATCTTAGCACCTTCTCAACACCTTCAAAATCAAAAGAACACAGTGGTTGTAGCACTCAAAAAAATATGGCACAAAGTAAACCCTGTCCATGGCTTTATGCCCTTAAAATGATGAAACTAATCTTGCAATTTTTGTCTGGGAGTTGGGGAAACTTGCCTTTTGCCAAAGCAATGAGCTGGTTGGGGCCATTTGAAGATCTTCTTGTCAATGTCTGGCTTCCACATTTGCTCACTTATGATTGCTGTAAGCTCTTCCTTGTTCACACCAGCGGTCTTCACCCGTTTCAGACTGCATTTCAGATGTTTGGCATTACGGAACTGAAGATTTGCCTCCCCAAAGACAATCAAGAGAGTACTAGTCACTGAAGTTGAAGACTTGAGAGTCACATCGATATCTAGGTGTGTGCGGTTCCATGTGAAAAGCTCTTCATCTCCTTGTGCACCCACTGCACAAGACACCAAACAATTTGCCTACTGTTCAGGTATCAAATTACAGCTCCAGTTGCAGACAAAATCAGCTTGAAGGAAGTCAATCATACTGTAACTTCATACCCTAATTCTCCTTACCAATTGCAAGCCATACCCAAATGGACTGATGAGCCCTTGCACATCAAATGGCAGCTTGGACCCAAGACTTTTATCAGAGATGCACAGGATTCAAGGCCTCCTCTTCAACAACATACAATTTTTTTGTAAATCCATCTTGATTGTCAATGATCACAAGCTGTTGAATCCATGACAGCACTAAAACTTAACGTAGAAGAAGAATAGATCACATGGCAGGCTGATCCTTACCGCCAGTTCTTTGGAAGCTTTCTAGCCCATCACGAAGACGTTCCTGGGTCTCGTCGAATTCTTGACCTTGTTTACCCAAACTGACCATGGAGCCAACTTTCTCAAGGACAGGGGTGAAACCCTCGCGGTCTGTCTTGATCAAGACATCCAGCAGATTCAAAGTCTTCAAAGGGCTCACAGCTACGACACTATGCTCCTGGAACAGGTACTTGCGCCATTGATCCATCATCACTCTGGCACCCAAACTGCTACTAGGCTACTATTATAGTAACTGTTCTTAAAAGAGAATGAAAGAAGAAGAAGAAGAAGATCAGTTTCGATGTGGAGAAATGAAGCTGACCACTCCGATTCTGTACAAGTGATACCTGTAGAGCCTCCTATCTTCAAAAGGTTCTAGACACTCCTGAGCACGAGAAAGGTTCCATAATCTAGCATGTTTTTGTTTGAACTTGCAATAAAGCCATTATGCGATGAGCTGCTGCTTGTTCTCAAACCATTTTAGTGCTGGTTTAGCTCACGCAATTGGTTTTTCCGCACCAAATTTCTGCCCAGCTTGCCGAGGCTGGTGAAAGGCACAACACGGTTGTGCACCGCCCAAAAAGAATGTAATTAATTGCACCTGACTGCGGCTCAGTATTTTTGATTGGTTAATCACAATGATTGGTCCAGGTGGTTTACTATTAGGAGTCCCCCATGTATATGCACTTCCAGTTTAGTTTTCTTGGTGGGGTTACCAAAAACAAAACAGCTAAACTTAGACATTTAATTTTACTATCCAGAGTTACATACTGATCAACATTGGAGAGGGTCTTAGTGGTTTCCTGATTGTTATGTTCTTCGCAGACATGTTTTCTTGGGCTTGACTTCTTGTGGACATTGCTGCCTTTTTTATATACAAGGCTTTTCTCGTTTTGGGGTACTAATTGAACTGCGGGCACTAGTGATGATCAGGCTTGGTTCTGGGCCCACAATTTCGGTGCAATAAAATAGTCATGACATTTTTTCAAAAACTAATCCTCTTTTTTTCTCTTTGACAATTTTAATATCAATCATCTGTGAGACCATAATTTTAATTTAATTTAATTTTGTTTTGTTGCTGTGATTTCAAAATTCATCACACCAAAAAAAGGACACTTGGCCCCAAACCGCTCTTTTTCGTTTTTAAGAAAATCACATCATGTGTTTGTTTTCCAACTTATTTCTTTGTTTGCTTTGTGTCAATGTGTTGTTCTTCAGGACTTTTTTTCATAAAGAAGAGAAAGAAAACTAAGACTTGAGCCAAAGTGAAGCAGCCCCCATGACTGCACCAGTTGGCTGTTCTGTCCATAGGATGGGCTGGATGATTTGTCTCTTTTTCATTCATCTCTTTATCTTACGTTAATCAACATTCTACCACAGTCAATCTTTTTTGGCTGTTGACCTGTGATCATTTCTTTTTTCATTGCCAATTTTTTCCCAACCTGACCTCTATACTACCCACCCACCTAGCTACTATACTGACCTGAATCTTAGCCCTGCCTACTAACTAACAATTAATCCTTTACTTACCTTAGCAAAACTTTTATCTCCTCTTGGCTAAACCTATATTTCTTCTTGGCTAAATTCATAGTTTTTCTTGGCTAAACTTGTATCTCTTGGCAAATTCAATATATTTTATTGGCTAAATTTCTATCTTTTGGTTAAACTTATATTCTTGATTAAACCTCTATCTCTTGGCTAAACCTATATATCTTACTAGCTAACTTCTATTTTTTTCCTAAACCTATATTTCTTATTGATTAAACTTATATTTCTTGGCTAAACTACTTTTTTTTGGCTAAACTTATATATCTTACTGGCTAAACTTCTCTCCTTGGAAAAATTTATATCTTTTGGCTAAACCTATACATATATATTTTTTAAACTTATGTTTCTTGGCTAAACTTATATCCTTGGCAAAACCTATATTATCTTCTTAGTTAAACTTATTTCTTTTAGTTAAACCTATATTTCTTCTTGATTAAATTTGTATATTTTGGCTAAACCTACATGTCTTTTTAGCTAAACTTTTATTTCTTGGCAAACTCTATATATCTTATTGGTTAAACTTCTACTTAATTTCTACTCCAAAAATTAACCAAAAAAGTAGATACATTTTTCAGTAATGCCATTTTAATTATTTGCAAAACATCTATTTATTAGCAAAACCTACCTACCCACACATCATTATATCTACCTATGCACTTGCAAATTATGGATTTGAATTGCAAAAATTAAAATGCAAAATGTGGGTATTGTAATTTTTTTTTGGCGGTAATCCTCTACCTCCACTTTGGACCATTTAATGCAAGATGTACTTAATTTAATTAAGGAATAGACTTGATAAATTTAGAGTTAAAAAAACATCAAACATTTATGAATATTTGCACAATTTTTAATACTAATCAAAATCAATCCTAGGTTGGATTTTGGGGGGGAAATTTGGCCAAATTTTCACATACAAATATTTGTAACAAGATGCATTTTATCTCTTTTGAAGGTGAATGAAGAAAATCTCAAGTTCAAATGACCACATTAAAAGTAAGAGATAAAACTATTATTTCATTCATTTACTTTTTTCTTTTCATTGTGTTTCAATTTTAATTCATCACTCACTTTTAAAAGATTATTTTCTATGGCATTTGTATATGTTTATATAGTTATTAATTTTTATGACATTTACCATTAAAAAAATTTAGGTTTATATATAAATTTTTGGGGTAATTAGTTTTAAACTTTAAGGCTAATGCTTCCATTCATTATAATTTTTAATTGATTAACTTTAAAATTCAAAACATAGTTGTTGTAAATGGTTTTTGTATTCCATTTGTAGTTTTGTTTGTATAATCATTAGGCTAAGAGCATTTATCATTAAGATTATTTAGGGCTTTAAGTTTAAGGTTTAATGAAATGTGTGTTGATTTATTTAGGTTGTGTTTCCAAATCAAGATACAATTCCTTTGAATGTGATATCATCTTTTAACGTCAATGGTATGATATTTTTTCTTAGTCATTTTCTTATGTTTTTTTATTGTTTTGTTTTTAATTTAAAGAAATCAATTTCCCTGGATGGTTTTAATATAATCATCAAATTCCATTAAAAATATTCCATGTTTGATATTTGGATTTAACATTTTGGCTTCCCATAAATAGTGTGGATTTAGGGTTATAATGTCAATATTACATTTTGCCACCCATATATAATATGCACCTTTAAATTGTTATATAGGTATTGCATTTCCCTTTTTCATATATAATGTGGATTACGGTCATAATGTGGGTATTGCACTTTACCCCCATATATAATGTGCATCTTTAAATTATCATGTAGGTGTTACATTTAGGATTCCCACATATAGTGTGGATTATGGTCATAATGTGGGTATTGCATTTTACCCCCATATATAATGTGCATCTTTAAATTATCATGTAGGTGTTACATTTAGGGCTCCCACATATAATGTGGATTATGGTCATAATGTGGGTATTGCATTTTTCCCCCATATACAATGTGCATCTTTAAATTGTTATGCAAGTATTGCATTTAGGGCTCCTAGTCATAATGTGAGTATTACATTTTTCCCCCATATACAGTGTGCATCTTTAAATTGTCATGTAAGTATTACATTTATTTTTTCCATAAATAGTGCAGTTTGTTAATTATCATGTGGGTATTACATTTAGATTATCCATAGATAAATGGATTTAAAATTTACAATTATGGCCATAGACCATATCATATGTTCTCCATACTTAACATTTAGGGTATTATGTGCATGATTGTATAGGGTTTAGATGAAAGATACAAATTAAGTATTTAAAGCATGTACATTTGCATTAATATTGAATATGATAATTAACATGTAATTCAACATATTGCAAATAGGAAAAATTAGGACATGCCCACAATCAATGCTTACACCTAAAGATGAAACATATGATAATTGGTTATTTTTTAAAAATAGGTATCTTTTGGATACATCCTATTGTTTTTATACACTAAATGCAAGTATTACATTTGGTAAACAAGATGATCTTACATAACCTTAGATGATGAAGGAATTAGTTTTTGCATTATGAAATCAAGGGCGGTTACATAACTTATATTTACCTAGGTATTGCAATTTGGGATTTAACATAATATGATAGGGTATGATATTACAAATTGAAAACTTTAACCTCCATCATGTAGACATTACAACCTAATGAATGCATATGTTTAAATTTGAAAAATTAAGCAAACCTATATAATGAACCTTAAAATGTTGAGTTAAAACCTTTGTATGTAACAGAAAATCCTTACATTGACCCTAAATTAAATAAACACCAAAAGAATTGGTTGCATAATTTTAATGGTGGAATTTAACAATTTTTTTAGAACTAAGTGTTAAAACCTAATTTTGGAATTATTTTTTCATAACCCTAGATTGTGTATAAACTATCAACTTATGTTTTAGACCTAATTTGGGGGG
>Ga0209611_10013174_pt1 | contig 11424 bp, 9 predicted proteins | sample S1TSphgellanicum_3_FD_187693 | JGI IMG/M metagenome (GOLD analysis project Ga0209611, IMG submission 187693) | Host-associated microbial communities from peat moss isolated from Minnesota, USA - S1T2_Fc - Sphagnum magellanicum MG (SPAdes) (version 2) | ecosystem: Host-associated > Plants > Peat...
ACAGCCACACGTTTCAGGGGGTCCTCGTGGGGGCATTTTGAATTTCGGATTTTAGAAAAGTAATAAAATTCAGTTACTTGTGCGTTGAATTTGGTGGCTACACGGCCCACCAAATTCCCATCAAATTCAATGATCTAAACCTCTCGGAAAGCAAATTGATTTCCATTTGCCGAAATCAATTGGTCGTAAGTTCGATTCGTCGATTCGTCGAGAGATTGACCCTTAAAGCAGAGTTTTGGCGAGATCGCGTCGGATGCTTCGGCCATAGGAGTGAACAAAGAGTGACCGAGCAACCGCCAGCTGTGGCGACGACCTTCGAGCTAGGCTGCTCGACAATTATCCCGACGCGGACTTTCGAGCGCACTTTTAGGCTTTTCGCCAAGGCGGTGGTTGACGAATGGATCAACGAGCAATCGCGTGCGGAATCATAACCCGACTCTCACGCCGGGGACCGGAAGCGCTATCGGGCGAAGTCGCGCACCCAATCGACTTGAGCGTCGGTATCCGGGACGGTGACGCCGCGCGCGCGGCTGCGGCCCGCTGGACAGGTATATTCGATCGCCACGGAGAAAGGTGACCAAGATTCACATGGAGCGGGTAATGAGACTAAACATCACGCTGTGCCTATTCGCATTGATGGCCGGGACGGCTTACGCGGAGCAGTGGTTCATGGTACAAACCCCGGTTTCAGTCTCGGTCGATACGGCGAGCATCGAGCTTCTGCCATCCGGGCAGCGGCGAGCGCGGAATGGACAATGAAACCCGTCCGAAACGAGCCCTAGCAATTTCTTTGTTGGACGAGGGGGATGGGCGAAGCCGCCTCCTCATGGACGACGTTCGATCGAAGGGAGCGTCAATCTGGGTATCTGGGTGTTCGACGCTTTCTTTACGCAAAAGACTTTTGAGAGTGGGTGCCTTGATTCCATGGCACTTACTGAGGACGATTATCGGGACATCGGCATCGCCGTGGTAGCTCGTTTACTCGCCGTCAATGGCTGCACCAAGTAAGCTCTCAAGTAAGCTCTAGTGTCATGAAAATCGGGACCCTTCGAGCGATTGCCCACAATATTGCCGATTCCCTCGGGAGCGGCTGCGGTCTGCTGATCGGGGTGTACGACATGAACGTCTACGGTGAGGCCAAGAAAAGTCCCGGTGGAGTGATCACCATAGACTTCTTGGCGGCCAAGGCAATTGAGAGAAGAGTCTCACGGGGCCTCGGTTCCGCGATAGCGAAGTACAGGGCGGCCCTTCCGGATCTATGCGCCAAGCACGGCGCATCCTGTGAGGACTTCAAAACGCTGACCGCTTGCTATTCCGGATACGGGTTCAGTAGGCGAGTGGTTGTGACGGTTCAAGACCGTCTCGGACGATGTTACGTAGATGAATACGTCGGCATACCTGCGAGACACATCAAGGTCACTGATCAGCTGGGCCGGGTCCGAACGAGGCGCGGAGGGGTTCGGCGCCTTCAGGATGTATCGCAGCAGCCGAGCCTGAAGCGCTAGGCTTCAAGAGAGTCTTGAATGGCATTGTTCAAACTGCAAGGACGCGGATCTTGCCTGCATCTATAGCAAGCGCAATACAAATCCCGTTTGCGTTGCGGCCGCTATTTTATGGTCGCTGGCCGCTATTTTATGGTCGCTCCCGCTTTCGCCTGCCTCCTCTACAATCGTTACCTAGCGGCACCTCTCTGCGACCATACGAGCCCCGCGATCGTGCGAGCTGTCTGGCAATCTATCAGCAGAATGAGCATGGCTATTTCCCGGCAGATGCATCCATTTATTGCAACGCCGCAAGCAAATGACGCTGACTCGCGGGCACGGAATTTCCCCGGCGCATGATGGATTCCCAGAGGAGCGAGCATTTGGGTCTACGTCGGTACCGGCACCGTGGGGCATTCGCGACAGCGGCCTGCTTCGCGCCCAGCTGGGGATTCGAACAGAGAAGGATTCATTGACGCATCCTAATCGGCGCTTCGTGGGAAGGTTACGAAGTGGAAAAAGTGCTCAGCCAATTGTAGTGGCGATTTCTACCGTTCTATTCATAGCAACGTAAAGGACTTGCCGCCAGGAAGTCGGTATCGCGAAGAGTCAGTGACGTCAACGGTCAAGATCTCAGTGACACCTGTCTAGATCGCAATCAAGCGCAACGTCCGTTCAATAAAGACGCCAACAAGCGATTGAAATTACTTATGCATCTAAATCGGTGGCGCGCCGGCCTCCGGTTGCATGCCGCCTAGCCGTGTGATACAAACTGAACCATATGGTTCAGTATAGCGAGGCCCGCTTCGATGACTCGTTCGCCGCGCTCTCCGACGCCACCCGACGAGGCGTTCTGGAGCAACTCGCGGGTGTAGACGCTTCGATCACGGACCTTGCAGCGAAATTCCGCATGACCCTCACGGGCATGAAGAAGCATGTCGGCGTCTTGGAGCGGGCGGGGCTGGTCACCACGGAGAAGGTCGGGCGCGTGCGGACCTGTAAGCTCGGCCCGCGCCGACTGGAGGAGGAAGCGGCATGGATCGAGAGATACCGCCGGCTCTGGGACGCACGCTTCGACGCGCTGGACACACTTGTTGAGGAACTGAAACAAAAGGAGAAGGTCGTTGGACGCAAAAAAAGAGAGTGAACCTACCACCATGAAGAACCTCACGACGATAGAACGAAAGTCCGAGCGTGAGATCGTCGTCACGCGAACTTTCAACGGCCCTGCGCGAATCGTGTTCGAGGCGTGGACCACCGCTGAGCTGTTCAGGCAGTGGTGGGTGCCGAAATCGATGGGAATGTCCCTGCTTTCCTGCGAAATGGATGTTCGTGTCGGGGGCGGGTACCGTTTGGAGTTCGCGCACGGGGACTCACGGATGGCGTTCTTCGGCACGTACAAGGAAGTAACACCGCACTCGCGCCTCGTCTGGACGAATGACGAGAGTGACGGAGGTGCGGTCAGCACCGTGACCTTCGAGGAACGAGGTGGCAAGACGCTGCTGGTCTATCACGAACTCTATCCCTCCAAGGAGGCTCTCGATGCCAACGCCGGGATGGAGAACGCGATGGCCGAGACGTTTGCGCAGCTGGACGAGCTTCTCGTCTCCCTGGGCGCGAGCGTGGGACGGTCCTGAAGCTGCTCACATGGATTTCTTTGCCGCTCATCAAATCGCTTGCCGCTTCGCAATGGGGGTGATGAAATTCCAGGCGGGAGCCAGCGCAAGAACGGGGAAACGGATCTCGACTCATGAGCATTCCGAAGGTCGATTGGAATAAAGCGTTTGAAGTCGCCTGGCGCATCCTGGTTTTCATCGTGGCCATCGGCATCATCATCGTCGTGTCGACCAATTGGAACCGATGGGAGGGCGGGGCGGGTTGGCAGAGGACGAACGATGCCTACCTGGAATCGGATCTCACGCCCATCGCGGCCAAGGTCGCGGGCTACCTGCGAGAGCTTCCGGTCCAAGACTATCAACGAGTGATCAAGGGGCAGCTGCTGGCGCAGTTGGTCGACGATGACTATCGCGCCGCCGTGGCGCAGGGGGAGGCCGGCGTCGCCACGGCGACGGCCCAAGCGCAGGCGTTGATCGCGCAACGCGACTTGCAACGCGCGAACGTGGAGGCGGCGCGCGCCGTGGTCGCATCCACGCTCGCCGCCGCCGAGCAAAATGACCGTGATCTGGCCAGGCAGCATCGCCTGCTCGAGACGGGTTCGTCGTCCATCGAGGCGAGCGAGAAGCTCACGACGGTACACGCGGAGGTCACGGCCCAGCTGCGGCAAACTCGAGCCCAAGCGCTCGCCGCCGAACGCCAACTCGCGGTCCTCGGGGCGCAGATCGCGCAAGCCCAGGCGGCGATCGACGGGCAGCGCGCGGGGCTCGAGGTCGCCAAGCTCAATCTGAGCTACACCCGCATCCTTGCGCCGCAGGACGGAGTGCTCGGCCGGCGTCAGGTCAAACCCGGGCAGCTGGTGGGCGCGGGCAGCCAGATCACGACTCTGACGCCGTTGCCTCATGTCTGGGTCATCGCCAACTACAAGGAGACGCAACTCACTCACATGGCGATCGGCCAGAAGGCGGAAATCACCGTCGATACTTTCCCGGGGCACACGCTGCGCGGACATTTGCTGGCTTTCGCTCCCGCATCGGGTGCCGAGTTCGCATTGTTGCCGCCCGACAATGCGACCGGTAATTTCACCAAGGTCGTGCAGCGCATCGCGGTGAAGATCGTGATCGACGACGCCGAAGGTCTTGCGGATCGACTGGTGCCCGGCATGTCGGTCGAAGCACGGGTCGACGCGCGCGACGGTCGGCATTGATGAGTACGCCCGCACCCGGGTCCGCGAATGTGCCGGGGACTGCGGGTGGGTCGGCGCCCCCACCCCCGTCCGCGGCCGGTGCGGGAGTGATCGCCCCGACGCTGCCGTCGCCGCCCACCAGCATCCCCTGGCTCGGACTCGCCGCGGTGCTGATGGGCACGTTCATCTCGACCTTGAACGGGCGGCTGTCGACCTTCGGGCTTGCGGATATTCGCGGCGCGGTGGGCGCGGGATTCGACGAGGGAGCGTGGATCACCACGGCGCAAACCGTCGCCCAAATGTTCATCACGCTCGGGGCGATCTGGATGGGCGCGGCCTACGGTCCGCGGCGCGTGTTGATCGGCGCCTCGATCGCCTTTGCGGTCATCTCGTTGCTGACGCCATACTCGGCGACGTTGCCGATGCTGTTGACGATGCAGTTCTTGGGCGGCCTGGCATCGGGATGTTTCATCCCGCTCACCTTGAGTTTCATCTTGCTCAACATGCCGCCGAAGTACTGGGCGTTCGGCATCGCGATCTATGCGCTCAATCTCGAGCTGTCGCTCAATGTGTCGGCCTCCCTCGAAGGCTGGTATGTCGAGAATCACTCCTGGCGTTGGATTTTTTGGCAAAACGTGCCGCTCGCTTTGATCATGACGCTGTGTCTGCATCGGGGCATGGCGAGCAAGCCCATCACGACCCAGCCGCCGCGCGATTGGTTCGGGCTGTTGGCGGGCGGTTCGGGCCTGGCGTTGATTTATGCCGCCCTAGATCAGGGCAATCGCCTCAATTGGTTGCAATCGGGATTGGTGTGGGCCTTGATGTCGGCCGGCGTTTTGCTGCTCGTGGCCTTTCTGATCCACGAGGCATTCACGCCTCGTCCGCTCCTGAATCTCAAGGTCGTGTTCGGCGCACCCATGCCGAGTCAATTCATGTTGATCGGGTTCCTGCGGCTGACCATTCTCGCGACGGCGTTCTTGATCCCGCTGTATCTGGGGTCGGTGCGCGGTTTTCGCGCGCTCGAAGTCGGTCACACGCTCATCTGGATCGCGGCGCCGCAGCTCATCCTGTGTCCGCTCGCGGCGCTGATGCTGCGCCGGACGGATGCGCGACTGGTCGCCTCCATCGGTTTCATTTTCATCAGCGTGGCGTGTTTGATGGTGGCCTACAATCTCACGCCGATCTGGGGTTCGGAGCAATTTCTCCCCTCATCGTTTCTGCAGGCCGCGGGACAGAGCTTTGCGTTGTCCGGGGTCGTGTTTTTCGGCGTGCTGCATTTGCGGCCTCAGGATGCGCTCACCTTCGGCGCGGTGCTGCAGACCGCGCGCCTCATGGGCGGCGAGATCGGCACGGCATTCGTGACCACGCTGACGCGGGTTCGCGAACAGGTGGCCTCGAACTTGATCGGCCAGCATCTGCGAGTGGGCGATCCAGATGTCGTGCAGCGCATCCGAGCGTATGGCGCCGCAACGACGCGAGTCTTCGATCCGGTGTCGGCCGCGAGCCGCGGCGAACTCGTGCTCGGCAATATCGTGCGCTCGGCGGCGACCACCCAGGCGGTGATCGACGGCTTCGTGGCGGTGGGATTCTTGACCGCGATGGCGTTGCTGATCGTGGTATTTCGCAGCGCCGCGCCCGAGGGGCCCGCCTCGGCACTGCCGCTGTTTCGGCCGCGCGGTCCGCAGCCGCCATGAGCCGCCGGGGTTGCATCGCTCTCGCGAGCGCCCTGCTCGGCGGCCCACTCATCGGTTGCACGGTGGGTCCCCATTACCACGCTCCGGCTATTCCCAAGGGCGCCGACGCACCGCTGGTCTCGCTCGATACGGCGGCGGAGACGACAGGCGCGCTTCCGGATGCCTGGTGGCGGCTCTACAACGATCCGCGGCTCGATGCGCTGGTGCAGGAAGCGCTCAACGCGAACCGCACTCTCGCCGCGGCAGACGCCAATTTAGCGGCCGCGCGCGCGGTGCTCACCGCGGCACACGCCAATCGCTATCCATCGACCTCGGCGGTGGCCGGGGGCATCTACGGCCGCGACGCCGTGACCGACGAAATACTGGAACTCAACGGCCATGCGCCGCAGACGATCTGGCTGTTCGAGGATGTGTTCGAAGCCGCTTACGAAGTCGATCTGTTCGGCCGGGTGCACCGCGCCATCGAAGCGGCCAACGCGAATGCCGATGCGGCGGCCGCCGCCCGCGATGGCATCAGGGTCGTGGTGGCCGCGGAAACCACGCGCGCCTACGCCGCAGTGTGCGCGTTGGGCGAAGAACTCGACGTCGCACACCATTCGCTCGAGGTGGTGGCGCATGAAGCCGAGATTGCCGTACATCGGCGCGAAGCCGGCGCGAGCTCGGATTTCGACGTGGCGCGCGCGCAAGCGTTGGTGGCGCAGGTCCGATCCAGTATTCCGACGCTCGAGGGCCAACGGCGCACGGCGCTCTTCGACTTGACCGCTGTGCTCGGCCGCGCGCCGGTCGATGCACCGACCGACCTCATGGCCTGTGTCACGCCGCCGAGCCTCCTCTCGCTGGTCCCCGTGGGCGACGGCCTGGGCCTGCTCAAGCGGCGTCCCGATGTGCGCCAGGCCGAGCGGCGGCTAGCCGCCGCGACCGCCGAGACGGGAGTGGCGACGGCCGACTTGTATCCCCGCATCCGGCTGGTCGGACTCTACGGCGGCGCCGCTTCACAATTGTCCGAACTCAACACCAACGTCGGCCGCACTTGGGGCGTGGGTCCGTCGATCAGCTGGTCATTCCCCAATATGGCAGGGCCGCGGGCCCGTGTGCGCCAGGCCACGGCCGCACAAGCGGCGGCGCTCGCCGCATTCGATGCAGTCGTTCTCACCGCGCTCAAAGAGACCGAGCAGGCGCTCGCGCTCTACGGTGCGGCGCTCGACAGCCGGCAATCGCTCGGCCTGGCGCGTGACAAGTTGCGCGCCGCGTTCGGCATGGCGCACGATCAATTCCTGGCGGGCTCGGTCAGCAACCTCGACCTACTGACGACGGAGCAATCGCTGGTTACCGTCGAAGCCTCGGTCGCTGCATCCGATGCGGCGTTGGTTCAGGATCAAATCGCCGTATTCAAGGCCCTCGGCGGCGGTTGGCGCGGCACGGAATGACGCAGCACCGAATGACCCGGCGCGCGACTCTTGGGAGGCAATGGTGAGTACAATTCTCGTGACCGGCGGCTCGGGCTTCATCGCCAGCCACACGATCCTGCAATTGTTGACGGCGGGCCATCAGGTACGCGCCACGGTGCGCGATCGGCGGCGCGCCGGCGACGTGCGTGCCATGCTGGAGGTCGGGGGCGTGGCGCCGGGCAAGCGCGTGTCCTTCTTCGCCGCGGACCTGCGTGACGACGCGGGCTGGGCGGAGGCGGTTGACGGCGTTGAGTACGTGCTGCACATGGCATCCCCCTTTCCGTCCGATGTTCCCGCCCACGAGGATGATTTGATCGTCCCGGCGCGCGAGGGCACGCTGCGGGTGTTACGCGCCGCGCGCGGGGCCGGGGTCAGGCGTGTGGTGCTGACCTCGTCGTTCGCGGCGATCGGCTATGGCCGGCCGCCGCGGCAGGCGCCGTTCAACGAGACCGATTGGACGGACCCGACGGCGAATGTGCCCGCCTATGTGAAATCGAAAACATTGGCCGAGCGTGCGGCGTGGGAATTCATTGCGCGCGATGGCGGCGGCCTCGAACTGTCCGTGGTCAATCCGGTGGGTGTGCTGGGACCGGTTTTGGGCGCGGACTTCTCGTCCTCGATCCTGCTGGTCAAGCGCATGATGGATGGCGGCATGCCCGGCTGTCCGCGACTCTATTTCGGCGTCGTCGATGTGCGCGATGTCGCGGACCTGCATATCCGCGCGATGACGGATCCCGCCGCCAAGGGCGAACGTCTCCTGGCGGTCGCCGGCGAATTTATGTCGCTGCTCGAGATTGCCGAAGTATTGAGGCGCCGCATGGGTGCGGCGGCGAGGAGAGTGCCGATCAGGGAGCTGCCCAATTGGATGGTGCGCATCGCCGCGATTCGCAGCCCGGCAGTCAAGTCGATCCTGCCCGAACTCGGCAAGAAGAAAAACGGCAGCGGCGAGAAGGCGCGGCAGCTCTTGGGTTGGTCGCCACGTTCGAACGAGGAGTGCATCGTCGCAACCGCCGAGAGCTTGGTGCGGCTCGGACTTCTCAAGGACACGCCGGAGAAGTCCGCTCTGCCGGTCGGCGGCGCGGTGTCGGAGCCCGGTCGCTCGGGAAGCTCGAAAAACTAGCCGGTACTTCGCGCGCAGGCACGGCTACACGCCGGGAGTGGCGAGTACTTGAACCCAGTACAGGCCGTGCTTCGACTTCTGGCCGGCCGCAAACGCGATGCCCATCTCGGCGAATCGCGGATCCATGATGTTTTCGCAGTGACCCGGACTGTCGAGCCAGCCTTGCACCACTTCGTCGGTCGATTTGGGACCGTAGGCAATATTCTCGCCGACCAATTTTTCCCGGTATCCCGCGGCGCGGACTCGATCCGCCGGCGAGTGTCCGGCCAGATCCTGGTGTTCAAAATAGTTGTGTTCGGCCATGTCGGCGGCGTGGCCGAATGCCACGCTCGCCAAGGCCCCCGACAGCTTCACCGGCGGCGCCGGTCCAAACGAGCGCTCGCCGCAGCGAGTCCCGCGGGCGCGTACATCGTTGATGAGCTGCAGGGCCCGGGATGCGAGCACCGGGGCTTGGGAGGCGGGCGGAACCACGTAGCGCGAGGCGATGACCAGCCAGGAGTCCACACCGCGGTGATAGAGGCCGATGTCCTGCAGCCTCGGGTCCGATAACGCGCGGCAGCCGGATTTCCGCAGCAACTGCAGCGTCGATGACTCCGGTCCGCTGATGTGCACGCCCGCCGAGCTTTCCGCCGTATAGCCGCTGCGTTCGGCCGCTGCCGAGAGTGTGGCGCCCGCGGCCCATCGTTCGGCCGCGCGGTCGAGCCGCGCATCGTGCTGCAGCAGCCGGGCGGGCGGCAGAATGCCACCGCAACCGCCCTCGCGCAGTACCTGCACCGCGGAGACGGCGTCGGCCCTCGAGGCCATCGCCGCGGCGAGGCCACCGATCACGATCGCGACGCGCCAAACCCGCAGGTGAGATGAACGATGCAAAACGACGCTCTCCTCGATGCCTATGCCTATGCCTATGCCTATGCCTATGCCTGTGCGATCACGCTGCTCATCACAGCAACGCGCGTGCGCCGCAAAGGATGACCCTGTCGGGGACGATGCGATGACAGACTGCCAAGTCGCTCACATCGGGATTGCCCGCGCATGTCGGGGTGAGGCAATCGGCTGTCCAAACGAGAGATTTCGCCGCAGAATGCCGGTCCATGGGATATCGGCTCGCTGTCTGCCTGCTCGCGCTCGTCTCGATCAGTGCGCCCGCGGCGGGCGCAGAGATTTTCTATATGGATCACGACGCGTTCACGGAGAAGTTCGTGGGGCCGGTCGGCCCCTTGGTGTTCTCCGGCGAAATCGAGCCCGGCGATTACGACCGGCTGCTGACGAGGATTTTGGACGACGAGAATCGTTTTTTCATCGAGAACAAGATCCTATTGGCCTCGGACGGCGGCGACGTCGGTGAGGCGCTCAAGATCGCGAAACTCGTCAAGTCGCTGTATGCGGAAATCATCGTCGGACCGCAGACCGGCCGGTGCGTCAGCGCCTGCTTTCTGATTTATGCGGCCGCACAGCAGCGCGGCACCGAGGGTGAGCGCCTCATCGGCATCAACCGTCCTTACGTCGTCGAGTCGGCGGCGGCGGGCACGGGCGATGCCGCGATCGGGGAGGGCAATGCGCTGGCGCGGGTGCGTGCCTTTCTGCAAGAGAACGAAGTCCCCGATTATTTGATCCAGGAGATGTTCCGGCATGCGTCGGACGATGCCTATTGGCTCTCGGTGGACGATGAGAAACTCATGGGGCCTCGATCGCGGGCGCTCGGTCAGTATCTTGCGGCGAAATGCGGCTGGGACGATGCGCTGGAGCGTGAGGTCTACGCGGGCAAGAGGCCGATGGATACCCTGACGAAGATGTGGAAATGCCGCGCCGCCGTCACCCGCCCCGACGCCGAGAAGGCGCTCGCCGCGGCCGCCAAGGAAAGGTCGACCGGCGGGCAGAACTCGCCGCGCAACGGGACCGGGCAGGTGTCCGCACATTCGCCGAAGTCTCGCCAAACACCGGCGGCTGCGAGCCCGGCGGCGCCGTAAGACTGCGTCAGGGATTATCGTGCGAGCACTGACGATGGCGCATTCAATGCTCATCGCTCGATCACTGGTGATCGCGCGGAATCGGCTCCTCCCAGGTTCGAGTCCGCATGAGCGCTCCGTCGCGCAACAGTGTGCGGGTGTACTTGTAGAAGAACGTGTGCGCATCGCTCGAGACATCGAGCCGACCCCGCCAGGTGAGCACATGATCCTTCACTGCCTGGATATATTCCGAATCCCCTTGCACTCGCGCGGCCTCCGGATGCGCATCGTCGATGTCGTAGGTCAGCTGCTCGGTATGATCGAACCGTCCCCAGGGATAAGCGACGCTGGTGGAACCCTTCCAGATCACGGTGCTGCGTTGATGGGCTTCATCCCGCAACACGGTCCATTCGCCCGGCCACGCGGCCCCGCCGCCGCCGATGCCGGCGATGCCGGCGGGTGCTTCGATCGGTTCCGGGGCGGCCAGCGGCGGGGCCGCCGGTCCATGCACGGGCACGCGCGGCAGCACGACGCGCGATGCCGCCTCCCCGCCCAACACCAGCGAGGTCGTCAATGGATAAGGCGTCGGCCAGTTCATCGGCCACAGTGCGTTGGAGACCGCAATGCGAATGCGGTGACCCTTGGGGAACACCCACGATCCCAAGTGCAGATCGAAAGACAAGGGATACACCGTTCCGGGGATCAAATCCTGGGGTTCTGCCATCGACAGGCGCTGCGCGCCGTTGATGCCGGCGCCCGTGACCATGGTCACCCGGCCGTCGGGTGCGACGTCGCACAGCCGCACGAACCAGTCGGCGAGCGGCGCATCGGCCGCCACCTGAAGGTTCACGTGCGGAAAGCCGAGTATCGCGACCTCCTCCGTGAGCGCCTCTGAGTCGTAGGTCAAGCTGAAGGCGTCGACTTGGCGCTGGTCG
>Ga0209611_10013176_pt1 | contig 11423 bp, 5 predicted proteins | sample S1TSphgellanicum_3_FD_187693 | JGI IMG/M metagenome (GOLD analysis project Ga0209611, IMG submission 187693) | Host-associated microbial communities from peat moss isolated from Minnesota, USA - S1T2_Fc - Sphagnum magellanicum MG (SPAdes) (version 2) | ecosystem: Host-associated > Plants > Peat...
TGATAAAGGCGCACAGCTCTTGTCCCTCGGTGTAGCTTGCAACCTTAACAAAAGTCTCCACAACAAACTCTCTCTAGATTCTACGAAACCTCGCAACGACCGAGGATTTTTCAAACCCCAGCCCGATCCGTTTAGGAAAGAGTACAGCTAAGATGGCGGCAGCTTCTACTCACGTCTAAATGTTTAGCAGCAAAAAGGGTGCTCCATTCTTGGATATCAACGAAGAATAGCAATTTTTCCTAATCTCTTCGGCGTTGTACAAGATTCTGTGTTATCCTTGAAATGTCTGAAAACCGTAAAAACGACATCCTGTCGACGCGAAGAGTACTTAAGCTAGCCACCAGTGGAGATCAGAGAGCGCGCTGTAACGCACACATGAACGAAAAAACACAAACAGCTAGGATCCGACAGAACCGAGAGAACCTTAGGATTTTTCTTCGAGTCTTCAACGCCAACTCGTAGCAAAAGCTACAACAATCGATTAAACGCAAGAGGAAGACCCGGACAAAAGGAGGAGGAGGAATAATAATAATAATAATAATAATAATAACGTGCCTGAGCGTTGGAGGAGGTGAGAAAAGAGTCGGTATTGTGCGGTGAAAACGAACGCATGCGCCCGCTCGCGACCGACGACAAAGAAGGGGAAGAGTTTTTCCAAACCGCCTTTCTTTCGACTCTGGATTTTACAAAGCTTTACGAAAAACAAGCGTTGCAGGAAGCACTTTGGACTGCTTTTCCCGTGGTGGTCAGAAACCAGACCCACACCCCAAAGCCCCCGGAGAAAGGAGGAAGACGACGACTGCACATGGATGAAAGTAGAGAGCATCAATGAGCTACGTAAGATATTGCTACTCAAACACAAGGTTCATCCACATAGGAGGCTATTTTCTCATATAATCGTAATCCCTGCAAGACCTATCGTTGGATGTAGCGCCATGACGACTGCAAATGGATGAAAGTAGAGAGCATCAATGAGCTGTGCAAGATATTTTTACTCAAACAGAACGTTCATCCATATGGGACGCTTTTTTTTTGCCGGATAATCGTCATCCGTATATGAACTATACTCGGTGGATGTTGCGCCATGACGACTGCACATGGATGAAAGTAGAAGGACACCAATGAGCTGTGCAAGATATTTTTTACCCAATCAAAACGTTCGTCCATACGGGACACTATTCTGTCCAGTAATTGTTGTCATCCCTACATTAACTACTGGTTGGATGTTGTGTCATGACGACTGCACATAGATGAAAATTGGGAAATAAATGAGTTACGCAAGATGTTTTTTACTCAAACGCAAGATGTTTTTTACTCAAACACAAGGTTCATCCGCAGGAACCGCGATTCCGTCCGGTAATCGGCATCCCTGTTGGATGGTTGGTTGCGCCATCTTCGACGCCAGTCTTCGCAAGCGAGTGGACCACGTGAGTTCATAGTTGCGTGTAAAAGCGGAACCCCCCGAGTTCGTAAAAACAATAAACGATGCAAAAAAAGAAGTTCTTGGCTTCTCTTATTTTTTAAACTTTTAGCTTAGGGTAACTTTCAAAACTTTAGGCTAGGGAACACGCTCTCTAGCACGCGTTCTCTGGTACGCCGGTAGCTTTACACCTACTAGAAATTAGGTTTTGTGGTGTTAAAATCATTCAGTTGGGAATGGGAACTCTGGTAGTTGTAGGGTTACCTTGTGCCTATGGTCAACAAGCCACCCTAACAGTATTTAAGGGGGTTTAAGAGAATCTCCACCGACGCTCAGTAAGTGGCTCTGCACGGAAAATTTTAGATGAGGTACTGCAGTCTAATCCACGGAATTGACTCGAACGCTGCTATAACCATTAAAAAAATTGAACAGCTTTTATTAGCCCTGACGAGCCCTGGAAGAGTCTGAAATTGTATTTAATGATTGTACTTCTGTTTTTGATTGGCTAAATAGTTTGATTTGGTCCATGTGGGTTGCTATTAGTAGTCAGTCTCCTTTTCCTCCATTAGCCTAGGGTCAGTTTCCATATTGACGAAACAAATTATTTATTTTTTCAAAAAATGAATTCGTTCTTAAATTTTGAAAATTATATATATATATATATATTTCCATCATCTATGTACTATAATATTCTTATATGAGGAGTGAAATGATGGGAACAAAACATTAGAACATTTAATTTCATAATTCTTAATCTTTTTTAATGCACCATAATGTTCTACCCTAAAGGATTTGGACTATCATATGTGTGACACGTGGCATGCTGAGGAGCACAAGTGTTCAGTAGCTTGCCTAGCGAAGTTTTTTTAGCATGATTGAAAAAAGTTGCAAAAATCGTTCACCAAAGATGCTAATCTACCAATGAATGGGCCCAATAGGGCCTATTCCTAAGTGGAAATAGGTCAAGCCTGGCAAAGCAAGATGGAAATTCCCTCAGTTGGTAATAGGAGTGGGTTTGTTTTTTCAAATTCCTCAAGTAGGTGCAATGGCTAGGATCCTCAGCATTAATTAGCAGTAAATGGCGACTGTCTTGGTGAACAAGTAGATCTTTTTTTGGAATCCTGCCTAGTTCTGGCGACCTATAGTAACACACTGTCTAAATCTGGCGACTTCTAGCTTTTTTTTCCCTCAAAATCTGGCGAATTTGTTTTTTTTTAATTCCCAAATTTTCCTTTGTTAAATTCGCCAGCCCTTTTTGTTTTTGTGGCGAATTTTCGACAATGAGTTATGGGGCTTGAATACTTACAAAGTGTTAGGGTTTTGGACCAAATCCCTGACTTCGTCCTTGCATGTTTAGATTGTCTTCAATGTAGGAGGCGACAAATTTAGCATCAAATTGGCGAGCCCTGAAAAGCTCTCTTGTTTATGGGTAGGGCAAAGCCCTAGGTTGGCTGGCATGTCCAAAATGGGGCTTAGGATAAAGCTATGGAATGCCAAAATGGCTTAGTACCACTGGTTATAACATTATAACCCATGATATGGAGTATGCTCATAATGAGAACCTGAGTTAGGAGGAGCATTCATGGAAAGCCCTTGTCATAAGAATATATTTTTAAAAATATCCTTGGTCTCTTTGACCAAAGTAATGAGAATATTCCATTATCAAGGGTTAGATAGCCCAGGCTTTTGAGATTATTCTTCATAATTAGGGAACTAGTGATCTCATTTGAAGTCATTAAAACGCCTTCACCTTAACAAATGGTGAAGAACATTTGGTTGGTCAGTGTGGTGAAATAATAGAAAATTTTCATGAGAGTTCCAAAAGTAGGGATTATGGCACAGAGCAGCAGAGGGTAAGTTATGACGTTCAACCAACTAATGACCAGTGCAAAAAGGGTCTTTGGGAGGGAGCCAAATGTCACATGGTAGCAAAATATGTAATATAACTGCAGATCTCTTATCCAATGGCATGCTATCTCATTAGCTCTCCCTATTGGACAACCTCTTTTTGGGGGGGGGAGATGGGGAATCAATTTTGTTATGTCGTTAAAGTGGCAATCGTCCATAGGAAGACATAGCCAAATTTGACTACAAGCTAAATATGAAGGTAATTTTTATAAACATTCTTCTATTTTTGGCTACCCAATTGACCATGTACAAAAATCCTGGTGTTTTTTTTTCTTAAATTTTGGTCTAATTATGGCTATTGAAAACCTCCAAAAACACTTGCTTTTAGCACTTTTCATTTTTAGTTTTTAATTCTGTTTTTTTAAAAATGTGAATGAAAAAGAAAATAAGAAAATCTCGCCTACTGTACTCTATGACTGGTAACCGTGCGGTAACCGTGCGGTCGGCTCTGTCCGGCGGCACGCTTCCTTCCCTCCGCCGCCTCGGTCTCTCGCCCCCGTCGGTCGTGTGGGTCCGAGCGGGGGTTCAGGAAAGAGCACTTTTTTCTGAACAAGCTTTAGTTGGAGCACGGAGAGAGGAGAATCATGGGTGGTCTGCACAACATCTAGGTTCTGGACCATGCTCTAGCTTTTGTTTCTCAGCTCCAGAAGACAGCAGAGAAGAGGAGGAGACCGAATTTATTCTCTCTTCCTTTCGAAGCATGGGTTCGGGAGTTGTTTTCTCTTCTTCTTCCAGTTTTGCATTATCGCAACGGGTTTTCCAACCTGTGGTCAAACCCAGACCTCGAATGCAGCATTGCCATTCTTTATGTTCAAGTTTCTCCGGTGTGGGTGTTTCAACACCGAGCACATGGAACCAAATCAAGCAATTTGCTCACAAATCGCGAAGCAGCAACAAGCTTGAAAGAAGAAGACCGGTATCTCGTACAGTAGTGGTTGCTGCAGGGGAAGTACCTGACTTTCTTCCGGCTACTTGGTATGTCAAGCTCCCACCCCTAATCCCTTTCTCCGCTCGTACTTCTCTTTGAACGCTTTATGAAAGCTCTGAAGATGCTTGAATTGTGCGAGGTTTGTTTCTAATCACGCGGAAGAATACCGATGATGATCAAGAATCTGATGACTGAGCGATGTGATCTTGAGCGCAGGACTAAGACGCGCGACGATAAAGCCATTGGACCTAGCTTCGATGTAAGCTTCCCTAAACCCTAAATTAAAACCCTAACGCTGATCTTCGTCCCGGAGTCCTAATTCCCAAAATCCCCAGAGAGAGTGTTTGCTATCTCTGAGTCGGAATATCCAGCACTTCTTTCTTTCATGATTGATTGCACTCTCCAGATCAAAAAAAGAGATTGTTTGCAACACTGATTTTGTAAATCTCTTGGAAGAGCTCACTCACTGATTTTTCATTTTGTAAGAATTGCTACAGGGCAGAATGAGCTGCTGTGAAATGATGTGAATACCTTTAGACCAGGAGGAGCTTTTTTTGCAGTGGTTTATCTGCAATTTCTTGTTAACCTTCCCATAATTTCTCATGTGTTTTCATTTGTGTCCTTTACACATTTCTTCACCTTTGTACTTCATCGATCTTGCCTCAAAAAATCACAGAAAATTCTCTGTTGCTAATAGGGTCTCCAAAGGCATCTAGCTAGCTGTGAAACTGGAATTGGGAACTAAGGAGATTTCAACTCTTGTAATTTGATGTGAAAATGCTTGGATTGAACTTGGCTTTTAGCCTGACATTCTGACCTATATGTGTGCTCCACATTCATGGTGAAATTTTGACAGGGAATGGGTTGTAGTTGACAGCTGAGGAGGCTGCACTTCAGCAACTCAATGCTCTTCATGACAATGACATCCCATATGCAGATCATGGTGTGGAGGTCATGTACAGGGTAATTCTTTTTTAATCTCCATTTCTCCTTCACCCACAATGCAACAGAAATTGGGACTTCATCCATGTTCACTGAAAAACTGGGACTTGTCAAATTTTTCCCTCCTTCCACTAGTTGGGTTTAGACTTTTGTGGTTTTCGAGTGCATAAAGCTTAGAAACATCAATTTGTTGTGACCACTGGAGGCTGGAAAAAGCCTATTGTCCTTTGTGTTTTCTTGGATCATTAGAGGAAGAAGGAAATGAAAGCTAAGCAAGAAAAAGGGCTATACTTTTCACAGGCAGATGTTTTAAATTATCCTGGTGGTTTTGCATTCCCAGTTTGCAGGATTTGATCCATTTAAACGCTCTGAGTATTTTGGTCCCTTCTTTGACTTAGGCCAGGTGAAACTCCACATCTCACTACTTTATTTTGCTTCCTCATCAGAACATCATTCACAAATCAAAGATCCTTGTGGTGCATGCTAGCAGATATTGAATCAATTAACTGTTTCCCATGATTTACTCAAAATAGTTATCACTGAACTCCATTTGAAGGGTAGAAACAACAATGTCATCTCTGGTCCTTGGTGGTAGCATCTGATCACTTAGAGGATGATCAGGGCGGCCTGTTGATTCAGGGGATTGAACATGGATGTTGTCTTGCCTAGTGCAGTTTCCATGTTTTCAAGTTGAATTCTAATTACTGTGGAATCACATCATGGGGATGGCAGTTTGAGAGATTTCGGCGGATCTTCCATCACTCCACATACCGTGTATTGCTGAGTCATACAGAACGGCGTGTTTTGAGCAGCCTTTATGTTAATGAGGTTTGCATTTCATTTACACTTGACTCAGCCATTATGACTGTGCCATGTAACAATTCAGTTGCACTCTGGCTGCATATGTAATGGGTAGGAACCATGTTGGTCTGCTGACTGAGAGTTAGTTACAGGCTTGGCCCTTCCTAAAGCAGGGCACAAGGGAAGGAACAAATAGAGTTTGACAGTATGACAAGTTGTTTTTCATGTTTCTTTCTCACTCTGTAATCCACTTTGGACCTTGTATGGAAAAGCTGATTGTTTCAGTTGAATGATTTGATAGTGAAATTTGTGTGTGGGGAGGGGAATTACAGCATTGTTTTAAACAAAGGGTGTGGATAAGTGGAGCTCGACCTGGTGAAGAGGAAGTCTTTGAGTTTACTCTCATTCAGGTAAATTTGGTCCTCTACTAACAATCCCAGAAGTTTAAAAGCTTTAGCTGTTTTGTATACAGAAATCTCATGTTCAAATGTTACAAATGTTGAAAAATATATAATGGAAATTTAGGGGTGAGGAATAAGGGGTCCCATGATGCTGCAACTCCCTTACAGATTTCGTTCATTGAATGGATCAAAGTCAAACAATCTTTTGTTGCTTAAATTCTTGTTCTTATTCTGCTTCAGAGAGTGGGAGGCAATTGGGATGGCTACTGGCTGACAGACGGTCTCCGCCATGATGGAAATGGAATAACTGGAGGGATTGCTTACTAACTTCTTTTCTCTGGAACTCTCTGTTCCTTTGAAATCTACTGGAGTTTGTTTTCGAGTCCTTCAATTCAGTGAATGCCTGGGAGTGGAAGACTTTCTTCTTACACCAACTTATCATATTCCCTCTCTCTCAAAACCGATTGTGTACGAAGAATTGCTTTGAGAACATGGGCACTCTTCACAAATATTGTGCACATAGACCTGATTCATTACAGATTTGTCTCTACTGGATACGGGTTGTATATTGACAATGTACAGCAACAACACATGTTAAAATGCTCCATTCCTGATAAGTGATTTTTTTCCACCACATCCATGTCTCCAATGTTGTATTTCTCAACATGATAAAAGTGCTACCTACGTCTTTACTCTCTAGCTTTGAAAACTTTTCTTTCACAAGTCACAACTAATACATAAAAAGATTTTTAACCTTTCATCCTATATTTATAAGAGGTGATTTTCTTTTTTTCAAAAGAATCATATATGGCCTGAAAAAACATGCTATGAAAACAATCCAATTATTCCCATTTATGTTAATAAAATGAAACTTTAATAAAAGAAAAATTACAACAAATATTTGGTTCATGAAACTTGACCACATATGGTTCAACAATTTGTTAAGAACAATTGAGGAATTGTAGATAAATTGTAAACCAATTCATTATTGCATTCCAATTGTTGGAATTCACATTAGAGAAACAAAAAAATTCCAAATTTTGTGTCAAAATATAAACAAATTTTGCACCAACAGAAACATTACTCACAAAAAAAAATTGTTTCTAAGTAACAAAAATGCATTGATAAACTGAGTGCATGGAATTCTAATGAATGGATATGAAATCTTTGGTTTTGTCAAGTTGATGATTCAAACTTAACCATAATAGCATCTATTAACCACAATTAATGCAACTTGTGTTGTTGGCCCAAGTGTGGACTAGGTACACCCAACTTAAATTTCCTTCCAAGACCATTTTTTAAAAATTGAATTGAATTGAATTGAATCTTTAATGACAAAAATTATTCAAAATTCAATATTTTCCACACCTTAGGTTTTAAAATTCCAAATCACCTTCATTAAATCCTATTCATTGAGGGAATTTTAGTAGTGCAAAGAGCGCACCCAAATTTCACTATGATTTTTATTTTTGATTTAAATGTAGTTTTAGTGAAAAAAATGTTCAATATTCAATAACTCCTTCACTATAGGTAGAAAAATCATGAAACCAAGTTGTTTCACCGTTATTCATTGAGGGCTTTCCAAACATTCTAAAAGTGTAGCAAGAGGCACAATGGTTTGGGAAATCTCAACATGAGAAACAAACAAAACAAACAAACTACCTTCCTTCGTAGATAGATTATGTTTTTTCTTTGTTGCCTTTCTTGTCATTATTTACATGCATAGATGAAGTGGTGAGTTTGTGTTGTTTGTACAAATTGAATTGTTGTCAATTTTCAATGACATTAACTATTTTGAAAACACATATGTGAAATCAAACTTGTCAACATCTAAAGTTTAAATTTTATAATTCTTTCAATAACCCTAAGAGTGTGTTAAAGCAAAGTTTGATTCTCATCTTCCTACTCTTTGTCTAACTTGCAAGTTCCAAAAAACCCCATGAAATTTACATATGAATGTAATTAGTTGTTTCAAAAATTTCAAGTGGTTAAACTCCTATGAAATTATCTTGGTGATGGTGAATGATTTGTGGATTGCCAAATTGTAAGAAGTTAACATCTTTTTAAAGAATGGTTGAGTTCTCAAAATTTCTTTATATGATTTTCAAAGTTGACATTTTAGGGTTTTTTAATTGTTCAAGATTATTAACAAATTTTCTGCCCATCTATTTTGTATAGTTATTGGGGTTCTTAAATATTATTAAAAATTGGTTGGCTTTTTCAAATATTTCCACTGTTGTTCAAAACTAATGTTACAATATTTCTCCCTTGTGCAACTTTCATTCCTTCACTATTTGTCAAAAAATTAATTTATTATATTCTAAAGTTCGAACTACAGTTATAATGTTCATCATTTTTTGGATAGGTTGTTTGAGTCTCGTTCTTTTAGTTGTTTGTTCATTTAATTCTCAACCTTTAACATCAAATGCACTTGGTTAGAATAATTAATAAAACACAATCAATGAATCTATGCATATGGAATCTTTTCATAATTTCACGGTACCCCAAAAACATCATTTGTCTTCTTAACTACATTCCTTGGTTTTTTCATGTGTGGTGAATCATTTGGCATGGTCAATTAGTATCTAGATTCTAAAGGAATATTAATCACACAATCTTTGCAGGTCTTGTTAAAAGTTTGTCTATTTTAATCATTTGATATATATTTTTGTGTTTAACATTGCTTCATATCAATGAATTTTTTTATGGCAAAAATTTGTTATTTTGTTGGAAAAAAGGTCTTGATCAAGATGGTTGATGGAACTATTTGGAAATTTTTCAAAAAGGTTGCCATGTTTCCATGAAGAAAGTTATGAAACCACCAAGATTTTTGGAGGATTTGGGTAGATTTCTAACTTTCTTCTTTTGAAATCATCATTTTTTAAATAACTTTTATTGGTTGGGCCACATGTAATAAAATTCCAAGATTTTTTATTTCCATGAAAAAAGTTATAAAATTGCCAATATTTTTGGAGGATTTGGGTAGATTTCTAACTTTCTTATTTTGAAATCATCATTTTTCAAAAATAACTTCTAATAGTTTGCCCACATGTAATAAAAAATTTAGATTTTCTATTTTTCTATTTGTCTTTTAGTTGTATTTGGTAAATCCTCTTATGGTTGATCATCACTTTCGGAGCAACATGAAAAAAATTGAACCGAAAAAACATTGCTTCATGTGAGTTATCTTTGGTAAAAGGATTTTGTAAATGACTTTTTTGATGTTATGTATTAATTATCAATATCCTAGATTTTTCCATTTTCATGTACCTGAATAAATACTTTATTTATGGTGGTAATAGGTTTTGTGAGCAAAGTCATATTGTGATGATTTACATTCGAAAATTTTGCAATTATGTAACATTCCAATTTTCAAATGCTTCAATATTGAATTTTTTCTTGTTTTTCTTGATGAAAATTTGCAAATAATCTACATAAATTGTATGTTTTGTGTGAATTCCATTAGTTTGAACTTGACAAAATATGCAATATTCAATAGGTAGTTATTAAGTTGGTAACAAATTTTTGTTCCAAAAAGTTATTCATAGTCTAATTAACAAGCTTGAAATTAGTATATTGAAAAAATAATAACAATTGATAGAATATATTAAAATTAATCAAATGTATGCTAAAAGAATTGTTTTACAATTTTTTGGCCTTTGAAATTTTATTCAAAAGGGTGTTAATCCTAAGTGGAGAGCTTCATTAAGTTTAATTTGTTGTTTGAGATTATAACTTTTTATGACTCTCTTCTTGAATGTTTGTTGGGCCCTACCCCCACAAGGGACAAGGTCCCTCACATTGGTTTTTTGGGTTTAGAAATTGTGTAGAAAAATGTTGATTTCAAACTGGTGGAAGCAATGGAACTAGTTTGTTTGCTAGCTGGAAGTGTTTACACAAAAGGATGGTTTAAGGTTTAAAAAGATAGCGGTGAAATTAAAGTTAGGTTGTTTGTTTAGAAATTGTTTGAGCCGCCGATCCATGTTTCTCTCCTCCATGGAACTATGATGGATGGCGTCGTGATATACTTATCATTGCTCTCTAGTAGTATGTTGGTTTTGTTGTTCCCAATTTTCTTCACGCATTCCCTATTTAAATATTTCTTGACCTCCCCATGTATTTGTGTCTTCTAGTAGTTCTTTTTGGCTTGTAGGTTGTGTTAGGATTGGTTTTGTGCAATGTTTATCTTTGTTAGGGAATTCACACCCATCCCATAAAAAATGGTGGATGGTGATGGGTTTTGTGATTTGTGCATGCATTGAGGAGTCATGATTTGATACAAGTGCAACGTGCTAGAAGGTGTGGAAAAGGAAAAGACTAGAAACAAAAGGTGTTACAAAAGCTTTATACACCGTTGATAGTAATTGATGGTTGGCATGTTGCCTTCTCTACTATTTTCAAAATACATATTTTTTATGATCACAAGCTCCTACATAGATTGATGGTTTAAATGCTTTTCATTGACTTTTATTCTATTTTTTTCTAAAATTATGAAATCAGGTTCTTGTTGTTTTTAATGATTTATGGTGAACATTTTACTTGTTGTGCTTCAACCCAACATATGCTTCAGACTTACAAGCTTTGTTAAAACTTTATAGCATAGTGATGATTCAAGTTCATTTTAAATTGCTATGATATTTAATGAAGGCACTAATTTTTTGGCTTAAAATAAGCACACAGGTGGCAAAGAGCCTTATGGCAACAACATGGAGGTTTGCAATGCCTTTGTATTCCATACTAGTAGTCACTTTTGAACAATCTTAAATCCAAGCTAAAAGATGGTCATCTTTGATTTTTATGGGTTTTTGTTGTTTTTCTTCAATGAATTGCCGTGATTTTTTAGGGTTTGGGGGTTTTTTAAATACATGAACCATAGTAATAGGTTATTTTTATATTGTTTTTTTGTCTTTTTTTTACTAGTGGAATTTGAACATTGATGTTTTGTTCTTGAGAACCGGTTTCGCATATGCCGAATCATGACCAATGGTTTGTTTTGCCAACAATTTTCAATGTAGTATGGTGT
>Ga0209611_10013177_pt1 | contig 11423 bp, 12 predicted proteins | sample S1TSphgellanicum_3_FD_187693 | JGI IMG/M metagenome (GOLD analysis project Ga0209611, IMG submission 187693) | Host-associated microbial communities from peat moss isolated from Minnesota, USA - S1T2_Fc - Sphagnum magellanicum MG (SPAdes) (version 2) | ecosystem: Host-associated > Plants > Peat...
CGACGTGCTCGATGCGTTTCCGCGCGACGTTCGCACGGCATTCGAGTTTCGCGACCCGGCGTGGTACGCGCCCGACGTGCAGGCGTATCTCGAGGAGCGCGGCCACGCGCTCGCCGTCGCGGACGCGCCGTTCGTTCCGCGCGAGTTGATGGGCGACGTGCTACGCCGCACGACGGTGCCGTTCGCGTACGTGCGTCTGATCGGCGTGCACGACGCGCTCGAGCGGTTCGACGTCGTGCGGATCCCGCGCGAACGCGAGCTCGCGTGGTGGGCGAAGGCGATCGGCGAAGCGATGCCGCGCCTCGAGCGCGTGTTCGGCTACGTGAACAACCACTATCAGGGTCACAGCCCCGCAACGGTACGCGCGCTCTACGAAGCACTGGGCGTCCCCCACGAACGTCCGAAACGCATCACGCAACCGACACTGTTTTAGTAGGCCGGCGACGAGCGCTACCGCCGGAAAAGGTCGACGACGCTCTGAGGGGCCGAATCGCCGAAGAAGCGCGCGAGATTCTCGGCGGACGTCGCGGCTACGGCGGCGCTGCGAGGGAAGAGGTCGTTTTCATAAGCAGCGAGCGCGGCGTCGATGTCGTCGGGCGTTGCGATAATCGCGCTCGCGAGCTCCTCGCCGTCAAACATGGCGAGGTTCGCCCCTTCGCCTGAAAAGGGTGACATCAAATGCGCCGCATCGCCGAGGAGCGTTAGGCCGGGCGCGCGTTTCCAGCAATGGCCGGTCGGAAGCGCGTAGATCGGACGAAGGATTGGCACGCTGTCGGCCTCGTTGATGAGGGCGGTGAGCGGCGATGCCCAGCCGTCAAATTCTTCCGCGATCCGCGCCAAGCCGATCGTCGCATCGCTGAAGTCGATCGACGTGAACCAGTCTTCCGGCTTGTTCAAAGCCACGTACGCATGCAGCGTTCCGTTCGCGTAGCGATGCGCGAGAATTCCTTTGCCCGGAGCGAGGGCCATCAGCGTTCCACCGCCGATCGCATCCGCGCTGGACGTGTGGCGCGTGTCGCCGTCGAAAAGAAACGTCTCGACGAACGAGATGCCCGTGTAGGCGGGCTTCGCTTTCGAGAGAAGGGGACGGATCTTCGACCACGCTCCGTCAGCACCAACGATCAGATCGGACGTCATCGCTCTGCCGTTCGCAAACCTAACGTCGTGTCGTCCGTCCCTGCGCGCGCTGACATCGATAACTTTATGATCCCATTCGATCGCATTCGTGGGCAGCGAGTCGATAAGCATTTGCCGAAGATCGCCGCGATCGATTTCTGGCCGATTCCCGATGCGGCTGCCGGGCTTATCGAATAAGATGTTGCCGTCCTGATCGACGATGCGTTTTGCATCCTCACCTGGCCGGACGAGGGTGAGGAACCGCTCGAAGAGCCCTGCGGCTTTCAACGCGATCTGGCCGCTGTGCTCGTGGATATCGAGCAATCCGCCTTGCGATCGTGCGTCGGCCGAGGCTTCGGCTTCGTACGTTGTCGCTGCGAAACCATGAAGGTGGAGAATGCGGGCAAGCGTGAGGCCGCCAAGGCCTGCGCCAACGATCGATATCGACTTTCGCACGGTTGCGCTCCAATGTCCCTGAGTTCGTCAGGAGCTGTATTCGGAGACGCTGGCCGGCCACGCGATGTGCGTTGCCGGCGTGCATTCGACGGCCTACATACAGGCGATCGTTTTTCGCGACAGGATGGCGTCTTAATACGGGCGAGCGGAAGAACCCTGCACGGTCATCGCGCGACCGATCGAAGAGCTTACTTTAATTCTTGGACCGCTTCGACGCGGTCGGGATCGGAGCGCCAGAAGCCGTACGAGAAGAAGAACGCGAGGCCGATCACGAGTGCGAACGTGAACCAGAGCCACGTGCTGCGCGAGAGGCCGAAGACGGCGAGGAAGCCGGAGAAGAGGATGCCGAGGATCGGGAAGATCGGCACGAACGGTACGCGGAACGGGCGCGGGATGTTCGGCTTCGTGCGGCGCAAGATCAAGACGCCGAAGCAGACCACGATGAACGCGACGAGCGTGCCGATGTTCACGAGGTTGAGGAGCTCGTTGAGCGGCACGATCAACGCGAGTACCGCGATCGCGATGCCGGTGAGCATCGTCGCCGCGACCGGAGTCTTGAGGCGCGGATGGAGCGCGGCGCAGATGGGTGGCAGCATCCGGTCGTACGCCATCACGTAGAAGATGCGCGATTGGCCGAGCATCGAGCTGAGCGCCACGCTCGTGGTGCCGGCGAGCACGCCCATCGTGATGATCCACGCGAGGATCGGCTGGTGCAACGGCGCGAGCGCGAAGAGCAACGGATCTTTCTCGGGGACCTTCGACCACGGCACGGCGCCCAACAACACGACGGCCGTCGCGCAGTAGATGAGCGTTCCGATCGCGAGCGCCCCGATCACGCCGAGCGGAACGTCGCGTTGCGGGTTCTTACATTCTTCAGCGGTCGTGGTCGCCGCGTCGAAACCGATGTAGCTGAAGAAGACGTATGCGGCGATCGGAATGATGCCGTAGGGTTGCGAGGCTTCGACCGCACCGCCGAACGGAACGATCGGACCCCAGCCGTGCGGACTGAAATCGTGGAGGTTCGCCGCGTGGAAGAGCGTCGCGCCGACGACGATGAAAACGGCGAGCGCCGAAATCTTGAGCACGACGAAGATGTTGTTCGCCGTTGCCGATTCGCGAATGCCGATCGAGAGCAACGTCGAGAGCACGAGGACGAAGATCGCGGCGACCACGTCGTATTGCGAATGCGCGAAATCGATGCGGTTCAGCTCCCACCAGTTCCCGTTCATCACGAGATTCGACGTCTGCGCCCACGCGGGGAGCGAGAGGCCGAACGTTTTGACCGCGTCTTGGATGGCTGCGGAAAATTGCTGCGCGACGGGCGCCGCACTGATGCCGTATTCGAAGAGGAGCGCGAATCCGATGATCCACGCGGCGACCTTGCCGAGCGTCGCGTACGTGTACGAGTACGCGCTACCGGCGATCGGCACCATCGAACCGAGCTCCGCGTAGCAGAGCGCCGCAAAGAACGCCGTCGCGCCCGCGAGGAGGTACGAGACGATCACGGCCGGCCCCGCGCCTTGCACGCCGGTGCCGATCGTCGTGAAGATGCCGCCGCCGATCATCGAGCCGAGGCCGATCGCGATGAGGTCCTTCGCCGTCAGCGCGCGCTTGAGTTCGCGCTTCGAAGCCTGACTGCGTAGTTTATCGACGTTCGTCGTAGCGACGAGCCGGCTAAGGAACGACACGTCGCCCCAGTTTTACATCGGGGCGGCGCCGCCTTTAGCCGTACGTATCGTGGACGGCTTTCGAGATGCGGCGGATCGCGATGTTGCCGAGCGAGAAGTCGTCGAGGTTCTTCGTGAGGACCGCGATCACGTACGGATCGTCGCCGAACGGGTCGACGATGCCGATATCGTTGCGAACGCCGTCGATCTCGCCCGTCTTGTTCGCGAGCGGCGTCCCCGGCGGGAGTCCGCGCGCGATCTTGTCACGATCTTCCTGACGCAGCATGATCCTGATCATGGCGCGGCACGACTCGGGCGAAGCCACGGTATACACCGCTTCACGCGAGCCGCGCTCGATCTGGTAGAGGAGCGATCCCATATCGCGCGCGCAGGTAAGATTTTCCGAGTGATGCATGATGGCATTGACGTCCATGAAGTGCCGATGCAACTGCGTCTTCGTCAGGCCGGCGCGATGGATCGTGTCCGCGATTCGCGGGAGGCCGAGATACGAGATCAGGACGTTCGATGCGGTGTTGTCGCTCTGCTCGATCATCGCGTGCGCGAGCGTGTCGATCGAGATGCTCTGCCCCGGGTTATAGGCGTCCAGGATCTCCGAGCCGCCGACGAAGTCGCTCAGTTTGAGAACGACCGACTCTTGCATGATGCCCGGACGCTTTTCCGCGAGTTGGAAGAGCGACACCAAGATCACGACCTTGATGATCGATGCGGTTGGGAAGCGTTCGTCCGCATCGTATTCGAAGGCACTCGAAGCCGCTTGCCCCATGCGCCGGGCGTACACGGCGACCGTTCCGGATGACGCGTCGGCGGCGCGGGCGACCTCGTCTTCGAGCGAACTCGCGAGCACGATCCTTGGAACCGATGCTGCGGAGGCCGCAGTCGCGACGGCGACGTTCGAGACGAATGTTCGGCGGTTCACGACTCGGCTAATCGTACGGACGAGGAGATACGGATTCCTCGCGCGCAAGCGCCCGTGATGTTTCGAACGCGCGCGATCCGCCCGGCAATTCTCACACTCACGTTCTTGCTTTGGGCGTCGCTCTCGGCACGCTCGTTCGCGGCGACGCCACTTGCAGGCGATCTCTTCGTTCTCGACCCGGGCCACGGTGCGAAATACCCCGATGGGTCGGCACTGAACGTCGGTGCGGTCGGCCCTCATGGCGTACAAGAGCAAGTCGTAACGCTCGACGTCGCCGAAGATCTCGCAACGCTCTTGCGCGCCGATGGCGCACGCGTGGTGCTCACCCGATCGCACGCGCACCCGTATCGCATCGGCACCGTCAAGCGCCTCGAGAACCGCTCGCGCGCGGCGCTCGCGAACCGACTTCACGCGACCGCGTTCGTCGCCATCCACGCGGACGGTTCGCTTTCGCCCGCGGATCGTGGGACGAGCGTTTTCTGGTTACGCCCGAACTCGGTGCCGCTCGCGAATGCGATGCGCGCGAGCCTCGCGACGCTCGGCCTCGGCGAATCGCAATTCCGCGCGCGCGATCTCGCGGTAACGAACGAAGCGCGCGTGCCCGCCGTGCTCGTGGAACTCGGCTTCGTTTCGAATCCGACGCAAGAAGCGCTGCTCGCCGATCGTGCCTTTCAAGAACGCGAGGCGCGCGTACTTCGGGACGCGATCGTCACGACGTTCGGACGCTAGAGCAGCGCTCCTAACTGCCCGTTCCCTGATAGCGTTCGAGGCCGACGCGCCAGAAGAGGTACGCGAGGAGCGTCCACACGATTCCGACGAGCGGGGTGAACAGACCGATCTCGGGCGAGAGGTGCATCGCGCCGTCGGACTTGTGGAGTAAGAACGTCGCCGGGAAATAGTTCATGAACGCGAACGGGAACACGAAAGAGAGCACGAAGCGCACCGAGCGCGAGTAGATGCTGATCGGGTAGCGCGTGAAATCTTGCTCGAGTGACATGACGACCCAGCGGAGCGCGTCGATGCGGATCACCCAGAACGATGCGGTCGCGATCGCGAGCTGCAATGCGAAATCGATCAGCGCGCCGCCGACCATCACGAGCGGCACGAAGACGACGTACGTGAGGTCGACGCGTACGCCCGAGAGTTGCGTCGCGATCCACAAGAACGCGAACGACAGGATAAGTTCGTCCGGCCACACCTGTTGCGGAACGGTCATCGCTTGAAAGAGCGGGTCGAGCGGGCGGATCAGAAAGCGATCGAAGCGGCCTTCGCGGATCATCGTCGGGACCTCGCCGACCGTATAGAAGAACGTGTTGTGAAACGCGTGGCCGAGCATCCAGAGCGCGTAGAGAAACGCCATCTCGCGGAAATCCCAGCCGTTCATCGACGGGAACGCGTTCAGCGTGACCCAGAGCGCGCCGATCGCCGTCGCGTGGTACACGAACGTGAAGCCGAACCACAAGAAAAAGTTCGCGCGATACTCGAGGATCGTCAGCAGGTTGATGCGCCAGTATTGCACGTAGGCGTCGAGGCTCACGGTGCAGCGGTTTCCGTTCGCGCGCCCGCGCTCCCCGCAAGGCGCCGCGCATGACCGAGCGTGTCGTCGCGGTGACGCCGCCGTATCGCCTCGACCTCACGGTCGCCGTATTGCGTCGATTCTCGACGAACGTCGTGGACGTGAGCGACGCCGACGGGACGTATCGGCGAGCCGTGGCCGGCTTCGCCTCGCCGGCGCTCGTCGCGGTTCGGCAGACGTCGCCGAACGAACTTACCGTGCGCGTCGATTGTGCGCCGGGCGATGAAGAGCGTCTCTTCGCGCTCGTGCCGCGGATGCTCGGAACGAATCGGACGGTCGCGACCTTCGATCGTGGCGCGGCGACGATTCCGTGGCTACGCGACCTCGCGCGGCGCATGCACGGCGTGCGCCCGCCTCGCTACGCGACGCTGTGGGAGGCGTGCGTCAACGCGATCGTGTTCCAGCAGATCAGCCTCCATGCCGCGAGCGCGATCTTGCGACGGGTGATCCTCGAGACGGGCGAATCGCTCGTATGGAACGGCATCGAACTCTACGCCTTCCCCACGATCGCCGCGCTCGTCGACGCGGATGACGCGCGCCTTCGCGGTGCCGGCCTCAGCGTCAGCAAGGTCGAGACGCTTCGCCGCGTCGGCGCGGCGCTTGCCGAAGGAGCGCTCGACGACGTCATGCTCGAGGAGCGTTCGAGCCCCGATGCGTCGGCGATCCTCTGCCGGATCAAGGGGATCGGGCCCTGGACGGCCGCGGTGATCCTCTTGCGCGGGCTCGGGCGCCTCGACGTGTTCCCCGAGAACGATAGCGGCGTGGCGCGCGGATTCGCGTCGCTCGCGGGGGATACGATCGACGTGCCGGACGTGATGGCCCGGCTCGGCGACGAACGGGGTATGCTCTACTACCATCTCTTGCTCGCGCGGCTCGAAGTGCGGGGTGAGATAGCAACGTCTGCAACCCCCGAGCTGTTATGAGGAGCATGAACGCCACGACGACCCCGTCCCTCACGATTCAGCGCAGCTCCGAGCGGGGCGCTTTCGATTTCGGCTGGCTCGATACGCACCATTCGTTCAGCTTCGGCCAGTACCACGATCCGGCCAGGATGCATTGGGGCGCGCTCCGGGTGTTCAACGACGATATCGTCGCGCCGGGCAAAGGGTTCGGCGCACATCCCCATCGCGATATGGAGATTCTGACGTACGTCCTCACGGGCGAACTCGAGCACAAGGATTCGATGGGGAACGTCGGCGTGGTGCGGCCGGGTGGCGTGCAGTATTTGAGTGCGGGCACGGGCATCGTCCATTCGGAATACAATCACTCGCAGACGGAGCCAGTCCATTTCGTTCAGATGTGGGTCATGCCGAAAGCTGCCGGCCTCGAGCCGCGCTACGGGCAGAACGACTTCACGCTCGAGCAGCGTCGCAATCGGTGGCTCGCCATCGCGAGCGGAGAGACCGGCGTCGATGCGCCGATCGCGATCTGGCAAGACGCGACCGCGTACGTGGCGCGCCTCGAGGATAGCGCGCTCGCGAAGACGGTCGCCACGGGCCGATACGCGTTTCTCTTCGTCGCGTCGGGAACGGTGACGCTCGGCGGCGAGCAGCTCGCTGCGGGTGATGCGGCGCGTATCGCGGGACCGCTCGATATCGACGTCGCCGGAAACGGCGAACTCGTTTTGTGGGACGTTCCCTCGATCGAGGGTTAGCGAGCGAGATGGCAACGCCCGCGTGCTCGCACCTCGCGACGATTCGCGACGTGACACCAAGCGGCGACGGCTGCGAGGAGTGTCTGCGTGACGGATCTTCGTGGGTGCATCTGCGATTGTGTTTGGAATGCGGTCACGTCGGTTGTTGCGATAGCTCGCCGAACAAACACGCGACGAAGCATTTTCACGCGCGCCACCATCCGATCATCGCGTCGTTCGAGCCCGGCGAAGATTGGAAGTTCTGCTACGTCGACAACGTGATGTGGGAGTGACGTCGCGCTAGATTTTGAAGCCGCGGCAACGCTTCTGGAGCGACGCGGTTTGCAAGGTCTGCTCGCGATGCGCGACGGCGAGATTCTTTTCGAGCGCTACGTGGCGCCGTTTACCGCCGCCACGCCGCACGCGCTCTATAGCGGCACGAAGAGCTTCTGGGGAACCGCGGCGCTCGCCGCGCGCGATGACGGCCTGCTCTCGCTCGACGAACGCGTCGGCGAGACGTTCGCGTCGTGGCGCGCGGGCCTTCGCGGCGAGGTCACGTTACGGATGCTGCTGCAACTCACGAGCGGAATCGGTTTCGGCGGCCTCGGCAACGCGGTCCCGACGTATGAGAAAGCCCTCGCGGTCGAGCCGAAAAACGACCCCGGCTCGACGTTCACGTACGGCGGCATCCCGCTGCAAGTCTTCGGTGCGGTCTTTGCGGAGAAGCTCCGCGTTCGCGGTCTCACGCCTCACGCGTATTTGCGCGAGCGCATTCTCGATCCGATCGGCTGCGACATCGCGTCGTGGCGCGTCTTACGCGACGGTACGCATCCGCTTCCGACCGGAGCGTTCCTGACCGCTGCATCGTGGGCGCGTTACGGCCGTTCGATGACGACCGGCGATCGCGCGGAATGCCTACGCGGCTCGACCGCCAATTCGCGGTATGGCCTCGGCTGGTGGCTGAGTCCGATTCCGGAAGAACCGGATCTCTTTTACGCGAGCGGCTCGGGAGGACAAGCGATGTACGTCTTCCCGAGCCGCCGGATCGTGGTGGTGGTATTCGCCGCGGCGTCGTCACCCGTCGCGCACGCGACGCTCGTGCGTCGACTGTTGCGCGAGTAACGAGCCGCTACTTCACGACGTGCCAGTCCGTGATGACGAATTGCGCGCCGGTCTTCGTGACCGTGAGGACGCCGTCGCCGAACGCATCGACCGAGAAAGTCGCGACCTGCGTTCCACTTTGCGAGATCGTTCCGGTGATGAAGCTCGAGCTCGAGGGAAGCGCACCCGGCGTCGTCGAGATCGAGAGCGTGTTGCCGTTCGAGAGCGTCGCGTTCGTGACGGTGAGGCTTTGTAAGATGCCCGACTTGAAGGTCGCGACGACCGGAATCGAATAGGTTCCGTCCGAGGTGCCGCCGGCGAGGGTGAAGGCCGGCGTTGCGATCGGGCATGACGTGTTGAGCGTTCCGACCGCGAGCGAGAGGCCGCCGATCGGCGCCTTGTACCCCGTTCCCGCATGCGTGGCCGTCCACGTGACGGAGCCGTCCGAATTTACCGTCCGCGTGCCGCCCGCGAGAACGCCGCCGGCCCAGCCGAACGTCTCGCCGAGCGTCGTCGAGCCCGTGACGTTGAAGCCGGCCGAGTCGTCGCAGAAGCCGTTCGTGCCGCTCGCTGCGGCTTGCATCACGAGCTCGTCGCCCGACGAGATCGTCTTCGAACCGGCGATCGCGAGTTGGCTCGTCGCGGAACGCGTGAAGCCGTCGGCCGTGATCGGGAATCCGAACGAATCGAACGTGGCGCCGGCGATCGCTTCGGTGCTCGTGCGCGTCGCGATCGGCGTGCCGTTGTTCATCGCGTACAACATCTCGGTGCGAGAGACGGTCTCCGCCGTCGAACTCGATGCCGTGTAGATGCGTACGGTATCTCGCGCGAGATCGGTGCATGCGAGATCGTAGAAGAGCTTCGTCTCGGTCGAGTTCGAATCGCCCGCCGTATCGGGCGAGAAGAACTCGACACCGCTCTTGCAGGCGCCGCTTGCGGTCGCGGCGGACGCGGTCGTCGCGAAGCGCACGTTCGACGCGGCGGCGGAAGACGTCGACGTCGAGATGCTCGCTTCGTACGATGCGAAATTCTTTACGGGCGTACCCACGCCGTTCGTCGCGGCGACGGCTTGTTCGTTCGTCGATTGTGTCGTGGTGCCGGTGCCGCCGCCACCGGATCCGCTGGGAAGGCTGCCTCCGCTTCCGCCGCCGCTGCATGCAGCGAGAGCGACCGTGGCGAGGCACATAAGCGTAAGATGAGCGCGCATAGAACGTCTCCGTCGTCGAGCGATATGCGCGGATCATACGCGAGACGAGGTTTCGCGCGCCCTGTGATTGTGCTTAGAAACAGTTGAGAATCGGATGAGAGACGTGATGCAGGGCGCTTCGATTAGTCGGGGATTAAACGAATCTCTCGTAGCGTGACGCCGCGCAGCGATGCGATCTTCGGGCGCACCATCGCTTCGACCATACGCTCGAGCGCATCGGTCGGCATGATGCACGATCCGTCATCGCACGTGAGTTCTCCGATCCGCAGTTCGCCTGCGAGCGTGCCGTCTTCGAAGTGCGAGAGAACGAGGTCGGCGCCGTCGGCACGGAGACTCTCCGCAAGTCCGTGTACGATCGTACGTGCCGCTTCGAGCGATTCGCGATCGGGCGCTCCTTCGCTCGGCGCGGGTGGCGCGACCGCGGCGACGCGCGTACGGCCAAGCAGAACGTCGCGAATCGCATCGATCCGACCGTCGATCAGCGCCGCCGCGCGAGCGTCCGTGAGATTCGAGGTCGGATGCGGAAGCCACACGACGTTCTTCGCAACGTAGTCGTCCGGCAGTCGCAGGAGCGCGGACGTCGCATGCGCGATCGGCTCGAACACGTCGTTGACGATGATCGCGGTCGGGATACCGAGCGCTTCCAACGTGACGGCGTCGCGCATACAGCACGACACGCAGCTGCCTCAACCGCCGAGGCCGGTCACCACGATGTCGCACATCTTCAGCGCGTCGATCGCCTCCTGCGGCGCGACGCGCGAGAACGAGGGCTTGCGCGCAAACGTGAGGGTCGCTCCGTCCGCTTCGAGCAACTCCGCCGTGCGGCGGAGCAACGCGTCGGCCTTCTCCTTGCCGTTGTCGAGGAGGCCGAGGCGCAAGCCCGCGAGCGAGGACGGACGGGCCGCGAGCGTGGGGCTGGCGGCGATGCGGCCGCCGCGCGGGTCGTGAACGACGATCATGCGGGAATCCTTTCGCGCGCCGGTCTGCCGTACGATCCGTCGTCCGCGACGAATCGGTGAAGAACCATACTTGCGGGCCACGACGTCACGACCGCGGAGAACCCACCCGTGTCGCCGCCGGTTACCGCAACGATCAAGCTTTCGGGCGATGCGAGGACGGGCACACGCGTCTCGGGGTCCTTTGGATCGCCGAATCGCGCGATCGAATAGAGCGGCTCGACCGGATCCCATTCGCCGCCTTGGTGCAAGCGGCGCAGCGGATTACGCGCGGTCTCGAAGAGGAAGCGCTGGATATCGTCAACCGTCCATCCGGCGCGCGCTATCACGCGCGCGTGTTGAGGTGCGAGCAGAAGTGCCGCGGGACCCGGCGCGGCCGCGTTGAGCGATCCCATGTGACGGAGCGTATCCGCGACGTTCGCGAGCAGACGCTCGGGGGTCGCGGAGCGGTGATCGCTCACGGTGATCGGCCCGTCGGCGGCCATGATCGTGACGCTCGTCTCCGATGCGTCGCCACCTTGTCGCTCGGCGAGCGAGGGAAAGCTTCCCGTATCGAGTCGCTCGGCCACGCAGAACGAGATCTTCGCGGGCGTTCCTTGAACGGCCATGTCGGTTTCGCCGGGCCGCCCGCCACCCACGTTCGTGAGCACGAGGCGAACCGCGCGCCCGACGGAGAGATTCCCCCGCAAGCCGTTGCCGAGCACGTTGTTACCGGCGGAAAGGCCAGCCTCGAATGCGAGCGGTCCGCTCACGATGACGAGTGGATACGCGCAG
>Ga0209611_10013178_pt1 | contig 11422 bp, 10 predicted proteins | sample S1TSphgellanicum_3_FD_187693 | JGI IMG/M metagenome (GOLD analysis project Ga0209611, IMG submission 187693) | Host-associated microbial communities from peat moss isolated from Minnesota, USA - S1T2_Fc - Sphagnum magellanicum MG (SPAdes) (version 2) | ecosystem: Host-associated > Plants > Peat...
GCTGGTCGCGGAGGCTACATCCGAATGGCACAAATTCCCGGGACTCCCGAAATGGAGTCCCGAAATTGTCCCGGCGGGACTCCCGGAACTTTGAACCGCCATAACTCCCGACTGCAGAGTTGGATCGTGACGAGGTCTGAACCAAAGTTGTAGCCCTGGTCGAGATCTTTCCAACTCCATGTCGCACGCTCAAATCGGACGTTGGGAAGAGATCGATTCCCGACTTTTAGTGGTCGGGAGTCAAACTGGCAGTTTGACTCCCGGCCCTTCTTTTGCCCATAACTTGGGCTGCAGATGTCCTAATTGCCAATGCGAGGCCATTTTCGATATCTACGTTTCAAGACCTTTCCAATGACACCAAGAACACCCCAATGCGAGGTGTTTTGGGCCTTGCTGTCGAGCTCTAAACATTCGGGAGTCCCGGAAGACTCCCAACCTCCAACTTTTCCAAGTGTTGGGCTTCACCCCCACACTTGGCCAAAGTGGGGTTGCGACATACACCATTGGACCATATCAAACAAGCAAGCGTGTTTTTGACCCCGATCAATGGGGAATTCAATTTGGATCGCTTGCCCTTAATGGTCTGAACATATTTGGAGAATGCATAGACCATGATTGGTCGTGCGCCATATCATTTAAGGTGGTTGGTTGTTTCTATTGAAGATTCTTTTGTGGCCACAATGGGGCTCAACTAGTTTTGGATGCCATCCACAATAAGTAAATTTGTATGTTCATGAACAAGCTTTTCACTATAATGGTTCGATCAAGAGATAGCAACCCAGTGGATGATAAGCCATTTGTCAATGTTCTTGACAATTTGCATTTCGATCTAGCAAATGCATTAGAAAATTTAATTTTTTACATCCAACGTCGACAAGATGCAAACAGAGATGATGAAGATATTATTCATATCCACATGGTGTTATTGCACATTTGTCGACTGCCCACATTTCTAATTATTCAACAAGAACTACAAACTAGTTGTCCAATAATGAAGTTCTTGATTGTGAACAACTTAAAGTTGGACCTTTCATCAACCAACCTTGCCTTTGAACATGTTCAACATGTCACAAGTCCCATAACCATTCTCCAATATTGGTGCAAATGTACAATCCTCATGTAGCTCGTGTGTCCAATGTGGCAATTTGATCACCCAACCATCCCTTGGTGTGATGTTAATGAATGGTGTGCTTGCATTTGTGAGAGTGCTAAGGACACAATGTTCAATAGACTACTAGAGACCATGCGCCTTGCATGCACAAGTTTGGAGGTGATGGCCCAAACATCCCAAGATTTGTTCAGAGTGGTCCTTTTGAATGCACGATTGATGGTCAAACTATCACCATTGACACATTATGAAGCCTAGTTGACAAGTTATTCAATGAGGCAAATAAAGTCATGAACAACTAATTGCTACTAAGTCTCCAGACATCTTGGATCGGTCAAGTGATAGTTGAAGGCAACGTTGCTAATAAGGCAAATGAAAACAATGTTGGATATTCCTTTTTATCAAATACTTGTAATGAACTTCATCGTCATGGAAAAAATCTTATTATCCACCTTTTTAATGATCGACATACTCGAAGTCTTTTGATCAAAGGCACAAACAATGATCACTCCATTATATGGAATCAAAATGCCTTGGCAATTTGGGCATGAACAGCTGATCATATGCATGCATTGTTATTTCTACTCATGCATTTCATTGCCAACGATCCTCCTTATGGTGAGGAATATAAAAGCTATCTCATTCACAACACGAAGCATTTTGATAAGACATTCTATTGGTCAGCTGACACCATTATGACTTTCCAGATATACCACAAGGGCGCCAACATAGGGCTGTCGATCAAATTGATACCCTATTTCCTACCTCTAAAACTAAATTTGCTATTCATTGAATATATGTTACTTGTGAAGCTAGTGCAGTCATTCATTGTTGGTTTGCGTGGAAAGATCGATGTTGCCTAACAATACATGAACATTTGGGCCATTCAACAAGATGTAGCCATTGATGGCCAAGATGTTTTTCACTTAATGGCCACTACATTCCTCAAGTATGCAAATTTTGATCTAGGGATTGTAGATTATCATCATCTTGATGTTTATTTTGGTGATGCCATTAAATAAAGTTATTGCATAGAATTTCCCATTGGCGAGACATTAAGGCACTTTTTAGCCGTAGTTGTATGTCATTATGCCAATTGTTCAAATGATCATAGATTCATGGACATTCAACAAATGTACACACACAAATTAGCAGCTAAGGCATGGCATTGCTTGTTACAATTTAATGGGAATGTTGTCAATCCACCTCCATCAAGTACTTCAACAATTGAGATTCCAACAATTATTGACCAACCCAACAACCATTTTCCATTGCAATCTAAGTGTGCATCTCTCCTTGCATTGCTCATGTATTCAGTCACACAAATTACCACTCAACTAGCCATTTCGCCACCACCTTTCAAGATCAAACACATGAAGTGGATTTTTTATGAACTTTTTGTTGATTAGGCCATGAATAATGGACATGTAAGGAACAAGGCTTAGCTATGACATTAGTATTGGAAAATAGATTTGATTTATTGGTGGTCATGCCCACTGGACATGGCAAATCACTTGTGTTCATGATCCCACCAATGGTCACTAATTGGACAATCATTGTGGTGGTACCTCTCACTGTCGTTGTCAGTGGACATGAAGTTAATGCAAGTTCAGTTGACTTACGATATGCAACCTATGGCATGGACACAATTACACTTGATGATCCTCCATCCATCTTGTTTGTATCAATGGAACATGTAGCAACTCCAAGGTTTGTGGAGTTGGCACATACATTCATCCATTTACAAAAACTTCATTGTGTTGTTGTAGATGAAGCGCATTTGCTTTTGTTAGATTTCAGACTAATCATGAAGCGTTTGTTGCCATTATGGGCTATGGGATGCCAACTTGGCACATTGACAACCTCTTTGTCCCCATTTCAAGAGATTGACCTTGAGATTGTGATGTCCACAACATTCATTGTCATTGAATGTCGACGGTGCATCCCTTGATTGGGAATGTTGTCAATGAAGTGGTTGATGTGGACAATGAAATCATTCAACAACTCACCGAATGGGATTGTAATGTATCTTTTAAGATTGATAGGGCAATTGTATATTGCTTAACATGATAGTCTATTGAATGAGTGGCATCAATTTCCAATAACGTGGCATACGTCAGGTCTACTCATCTTCATGCCCATCTTGATGAAGACACTAAAAAAATGTAGTTATAGTCATGGTTTTCAAGCAAAACGTGTGTTATGGTGGCCACTGGGGTCATCAGGTGTGGGTACAACTCTCCATCTATTAGGCTTGTCATCCATTATGGATCTTTTAAGTCTTTTGTTCTTCTACACCAAGAGTTAGGCCAACTTGTTCATGACGGTCAACTTAGTATTAGCTGAGTGATTTTTAGTACGAAATGAAGAACTAAAGTTATGCACATTGATTCATCCTTTGCTGAACCCAATGCTTGGATCATGGACATGGAGAATTGTTGATGACATAATCTTCATTTAGCTGTTGATGGTCAATCCCAACGATGCAACCTAATTCCAACTGCACAACCCTACGACAATTGTCTATGACAATCATAAGTGGAGTCATTGCAACCACTCTTGCCATTATCGATGCTTAGGGTGTGAACAACAATGCTCACCTCTTTCATGAATGAAATTCATACATCCTTGATGGATTTTCGTTGATTTGTTGCTCTTGATGAACTTAATTATCTCCTATGTTGTGTATATGGCAATGATGGAAACGTGTGTCACCCCAATTGAAATTGTCCATTATTGCTAGATGGTTATCAATGCTTCAAATGTCTTGGACTACATCCTAGGGCAAATTGCCATAATTCCATTTCCCACTCACTTGACAATTATCCCAAGTGCCACCCTTTGCACAACATGCAAGCATTGGGTAATGTCCCATTACATGAAAGAAAATAGGCGTTGATTGACTGAATAAAATCCGAGGTGAACGATACTAAATTCTTCTTTAGGCCATTTGGTGTTGCAACCCATCTGACACACCCCCAAACTCCTTATAAGACTCAAAATGCAAGTTCGAATGTGAAAACAACGGAAGAAGGAATGGGGATACACTCCCTAGCTCGTAGCATTTTGGGGGTAGAGGGGCGTGCTGGAGCTCTGAGATGGGCATTAGGACGAGTGACAAGCAGGTCAGTTATTCACATGAACCTACACAAACCAAACAACAAGTTGGTTAATGCATAGTTTGAGCATTTTTGGTGCATAAATGAGCCATGGGCACACATGGATTCACAAGACTCATTATGCCTCCTTTAGTTGTGCTTGACATCTTTGTACACATTAGCATGCAATCAACAAGTGTCTAGGTCTTGGAACCTGGAAGGTGTAAGTTAGGTGTGGTTGTAACAACATTGGGCTTTTTGGAATGTGGGGTTGAACATTGAAGGACATTGGATTACTAAGGTATACAAAACCAATTTGAAGATGATGTTGAGTACCCAAAATGCATCTCTTGGAATGGCAAATCATGATATCCATAGATCCTTCATTTGGAAGCACTTGTGGAAGGCAAAATGGCAACAATGTAATAGTTTTGTATTTTTCAACCACTTCACTAACCGCCAAAATCATGAATGAACCAATAGAGGTGTGAACAAACTAATATACGTATGAATATTGGTAAGTGGGTGTTAGGTTTTTACTAATTTAAGAAGAGGCCTTAATTGAATTCATTCGTGCATTTTGATTGAATTAATCATGTTGCCCCATGTGCTTGATGTTTGGGTTCAAAAAAACCACACATTATAAATGTTCTCATGGCTTTAAAATTTTAAAAAGATATATTTATGTTTCATAGGTTGATGAATACTTGCAAAAAGTCCTTCATAGTTGTCCATCATTTTGAATTGGATTTTATTTATGTCTAAGTAACTTTGTGATTTCTACAAAATGGCTACAAGTTGGTTGTACATGTATGAAGGAATTGACAAGGTCATGAGTATTCATACTCCAATTTTGGATGGCAGTGTAAGTGTATTGCAACATGAAGATTAACATTTGGTATTTTTGTGGTCACTAAGTATGCCACAATTGAAATATATTTCAATTCACATTCTCTTAGTAGCTCACAAAAAAGGATAGGGTTTTGTGAGTGAAACAAACTTATGGAACTTCTTCATACTTTAATGTTATTTACAAGCATTTCGTTTTTTGTGTAGGATTGAACTGCCTATAAGCAATGCAAATGGTTCCAAGGATCACCAAGACCCACCAAAATGGCCATGTCTTGTCGTCGGAATCTTTAAAGCCACAACATTGGGTTTTTCTAGGTCAAATTGCCTACTACATGTGTCTTTGTGAGTGTAGTGTGAATATCATATGTATAGGGAATCAAACCCTTCAATTATGACAATGTCTTCAAAGAAACTTATGAATTTAAAAATAGCATAATTTGCTTCAAATAAAACTCAAAACATTGAGGATGGAAGAAAAGGATGCAGATTTGTGGTGGGATGCACTGTAGGATGTAGTCCAAAAAGATATAAAAAAGGTCTATAAAATGTATGAAAGAAATGATAAGGTCTATAGGCATAAGATATCTCAAATGGAAAAGGTCATACCATCATTTCATTATGAACCTTTTATCTTGACTCTAAAACCATAAACCTCAAATGAAGAAGAAAAGAGAGGACATATTGATGGTGCAGGACCATTAGGGACAAAAACAAGAAGAGGAGGAATGAACATACCTCAAAAGAGAAATGAATAGTTCCTAGAAGGAAGTTGGTGGTATGAAATATGCATCAGAACATATTTTATAACCATTAGAATCTATTTTACATGAGATTAGTTTCTAGGAATATGGATCTGCAACCATAAAAATAGGAAATCAAATACAAACTGAGCAACATATAATTCAAAAAGTACAAGAAGATCAAATTGAGCCAACATTAGAGTTGCAACAACATGAGCAAACTTAGATCACATCAGATATGCAATTACAACAACAAATATAATTCACATCAGAGTTGTAGTCATAGGAGCAAACGACAAAAAATCACCAAACAAATGCATAACTACCAATAAAGGTACAAGAAGTAAACAACAAATTTTGAATACAATAAAGAATCAGCCATTGATTCAATCTAAAGTATAATAAGCATAGACAAATTAAACTATAATATGGATAAATCAAATTGTAGTACAACAATATCAACATCAAGTTTCTAACTCACAAGATCAAAAACATCAGATTTACCTTTCTTAACATACTTTGATCCAAACTTGCAAAACAATTTAGAATACGGGTGGGGTAATGTTAAGGGAGTATTTAATTGTTGTAAATAATTGGTTAGTTTATATTTACTTACTTACTTACTATTCTAGGAATTACTTGCTAGTTTACATAGTTCTTATCACCATTTGAATTTGGATTGATCATAGGATTGTTTTTTAAGATGGTCATTTTTGGCAAGAAGAAAAGAGATTGTTTTCATTGTAGAACATTGAGTTTTGATGGAGTATGAAACAAGAATTTTATTTTTTTTGGAAAAGTTTCAATACCATAGCCAAATTTGTTGTTTTGATGTTTTTTCCCATACTTTCATGACTAGACAAAACTTTTGAACCTATATATGAGTAGATTTAAATGAGCTAATTTTATTAGTATTAATTTCATAATATTATTTTTAGTCCAAAATTAGACCAAAATATAGAATAGGAATTATGTATTTACGAAAGTGTTGTTTTTCAACTATTTCTTTGATGAAATCCAAGCTTAGGGACAAATCGACAAAACCATCTTGATTTGGTTGTCAAAATGTTTGTTTAAGATCAATATTCCATGGATATTTTTCCATTTGGAGATGTGATCAAAGATTGGCAAGATAGGCCACATAGGTATGGAGAAGATGCTTAGATTATTTTGAACATTTAATGTTGCATACTAAATGTTTCTAGTGTGTTATGATGGCAAATGCACCTTGTTTGCTTGCAAAATGTTTTGAAATCAAGTTGCAGCTTTTATGCAAGTAAGCAAGCAATCATGCCAATTTTCTTTTGTTATAGTTGCAATTTATACGAAAGTTACATTTTTCCTAGCTCCTTCATGTGTATTGGTGTGTTATGGAGTTTGTATTCTACATTTTTTCAAGTTACTCGGAAGTTTTGTAAGTTTATGTCTTTTTGTAAGTTCTACAATTTATATATTTTTGTAAGTTTTGGTATTTCTTAACTTTGAATTTCTATCTTTGAACTAATGTGTGAGTGTGCAAGTAAGGTTCCAATGTGTGTTGTTTGTGTAGATTTGACTTAGGTTGCATTGGGTAGAATCCTACAGGATTGGGGTTCAATCCATCCCCAAGTCTTAGAGTTATATTGCATCTATCCTAAGTTCTAACCTCCTAGGTCTTCTTGTTGCCAAAACTATACCCAAAACTTTATATGTTTGCTAATACACCTCCATGGATGTGGAAATCATCGCCAACATTTTTCCAAGTAAAATAATCATGTACCCAGTCTATTTTATTTGACAAACAAAATTATTGCAACAATTTCATACCATGATTTCTTCTTTGGATGTTAGAATTGTTGCTACAAATTATGCAAATCATCAATTGACCCTAGGAAAAAAAACAGTCTATTCGCCAAAATTGCCACATATGGCCAAAATGTATAGCCAACTACCCAACCTTGGGCAAATGAAAAAAATACGTTGCATACACTACTAGGAAATGCGTCCTAGTTCACTATGGATTTCACTAGATTTTTGAGTGAATTTGGACATTTTCACCTAGTGAAATTGTTTAACCCCCTAGTGACCGGGGACCAATTGCTACGAATAATGACTTATTTCACTAGTACCTAGTGAAACAAGGTTATTCTCAAGTGAAATACAAATTTACCAAACCATTCACTTGTTAGTTAATTAACTAACTAATATGGAAATTAATTAAATTTTAATTATTTAATATATAATATTATTGATAATTTCATGATTTTAAAGCCTATTATTTATTGACACATGTCACTACTTACGCTAGGTTAAAAATCTAGCCTAGGTAGGTAGGTAGGCCATGTAATCAACCTAGGCACTTAGCCTAGGAATTCGATAGGAGAATATTCGATCAACATACCATTATTGACCACACACAACACCACCCATGAGGTTTGATCCCTTAACCTTTGGAATGGGGGCAAACACCTTTATCATCAAGCCACCACATTTGTTGTGATAATATGTGACATTACATTTTATTTATCAAATACTTCATTTTAAACATTACAAAAACATAAACTTTGAAAATTCATATCTTATTGAAATTCTGTTCAAATGAAATGATTTGAGTTTATTTTTTTTTAAAATTTAATAATGTACATAATTACATTTATTTCCTTTTGAAAGTTTAAAATCATTTGAACAAAAAAAAAGTTGAATATCATTATTCAATGACATTTCAATGACCATTTTTTTGGAAAAAAAAAATTTAATAAATGAATTTTTTTTGTTAATATAATAATACTAACTATATTAAGCTACTTTCAATTATTATATGACTATTTTTCATTAATTTAAATTATTTCACCCTACATTATTTACGGCTATTTATGGTTATTCTTAATTACTTTTGGTTATTTTTTGCTATTTCACCTTAGGCTACTTTTGGTAATTCTAAGTTATTTTTTACTATTTTAACTTATTTCAACTTAGGTTATTTCCAGCTATTGTAAGTGTTTTTGGTTATTTTATGTTATTTTTTGCTATTGTAAATTATTTCAATTTAGACTATTTACAGTTATTATAAATTACTTTTGGCTATTTTAATTTATTTCACCTTAGGCTATTTTCAACTATTATAATTTTTTTTCCTATTTTATGTTATTTTTGGCTATTGTAACTTATTTCAATTTAGATTACTTGTAGCTATTATAAGTTACTTTTGATTATTGAAAATTATTTCACTTTAAATTTTTTTTGTTTATTATTAAATTATTTCACCTTAAAGTATTTTTGGCAATCCTAAGCAATTATAATATATGGCTATTGGTTTGTTTTTTATTAGTGTTATTGGTGGTTATTAATGGCTATTGGTACCGATTTTATTTGGGGCTATCAATGTTTTTTAGTGATAATTCTATTAATAGTTATTGGTGGTTATTCTATTAATGGTCATTAGTAATTATTCTATTGGTGGCTATTATATTAATGGCTATTAGTGGCTATTATATTAATGGCTATTGGTGGCTATTATATTAATGGCTATTGGTGGCTATTATATTAATGGCTACTGATGGCTATTATATATTGGCTACTAATGGCTATTCTATTAATGGCTACTGGTGATTATTTTATTAATGGTTATTTGTGATTAATCTATTAATGGTTATTGGTGGCTATTCTATTAATGGATATTCATGATTAATCTATTAATGGCTATTGGTGGATATTCTATTAATGGCTATTCGTGATTAATTTATTAATGGTTATTGGTGGTTATTATATTAATGGCTTATTGGTGGTTATTCTATTAATGGCTATTGGTGGTTATTCTATTAATGGATATTGGTGGTTATTCTATTAATGGCTATTGGTGGTTATTCTATTAATGGCTATTGGTGGTTATTCTATTAATGGCTATTGGTGGTTATTCTATTAATGGCTATTGGTGGCTATTCTATAAATGGTTATTAATGGTTATTGTATTATAAATTATTGTTAGTTATTATACGTTATATTACAACTATTGGTGATTATTGTATTATAAATTATTGTTTGATATTCTATGTTATAATATCATAGGCTATTAGTAGTTATTATGTTATAGGGTATTTATAATTATTTTTCATAGGTTATTATTTTTTATTCTAAGTTATTTTTTACCTTAGGTCATTATATTTTGTTTTAGATTATTTTAAAGTTATTATGCTTAGGATAAAATAATTTATAATAACATAAAGTAGAATGACCTTGAATAATTTAAAGTATAACTTGAAATAACATATATTAATTTTAAATAAAATAACCTAAAGTATAGCCTAAAGTTAGTTGAATAATTTAATTTTAAATAATTTAAAAGCTTATAATAAACTAGTTAAGATACTTTAAGATAAAATAACATATAATAATTTAGGGCACAATAATTTATAATATCATATAATAACATAAAATATAAGTTAGAATAATTAAAGTAACTTAAAATAATATAGGGTACATCATAAACTAACATAGATAGAATATTTTTAAAAACATATAAATAAACCTATTTGCTATAGTAAATTGTAATAGTGAATTATGTTAACTAGTAATGAAACATGATGTCTACATAGTGATATTATAGTGAAAGTTATTTCACTAGGTGAAATCAGTAAAATGGAATGAAGTTATTTCACTTTTAAGGTCCCATAGTGATTTAAGCTAGTAAATTACACCCCACTTTGGTAGTAGTGATATTGATGTGATATAAATATAAGGTGTATCACAGTTTTGATATAACCACTCTAGATGACAACACAATTTTATACAATATTTTATACCATAATATATATGTGTTCGTTGGGATACAAGTGTACAAAGTGTATAACCATAAGGCTACAACTCCTAATGGTCACAATTGTAATTAATGGCACACAAGTGGGTCTTCTTGGATGATTTTCAAACAAAAAGTTGTCCACCTCAAAGGATGGAGAAAACAATAGTCACAAAGTAGTCGTAACATAGTTGCAAGCATGACCAATGCCAAAATTAGTTACATAAATGACAATTAATTGCAATTAGTCTCAAATGTAGTGGTTACAAATACCAAGATTTCTTTTAGTGGGTTGATTTAATATTTGAGGTTAAAAGGGAATGGAAAGTTACTATAGATGATAGGTAACAATGACATAGGTCTATAAGCATTGTAAACAATAAGCAACAACCACAAAAGGTCTACAAGCATTGCAAATGGCAGGTAGCAACCACAAAGGGTCTACAAACGTTGTAAACCATAAGTAGCAACTTCAAAAGGTCGATAGGCGCTGTAGGAGGTTTGCAAGGGAATGTGGGCTTTTTCAAGTTTGCAAAGGATGGTAGTTGTTACAAGATAATAGTTATTATAGGACAGTAGTTACAATATGATGGTAAGCAAATAGAAGGAAATCCTTACCCTCAAGTATTTCCATTTTTCTTTTTATTTCTTTCTACCTGACAACCTTTTTTTATGGTATTTAGGTTACCGCATCTTGTAATTTTACAAAAATATTGAAAACAAACAGGAATGTTCTTGCAAACCCTATTATAATTGTGAACAAAGGAATGAAGTGACTTGGACATGCATGCAATTTTGGCATAACATGTCAAACATCCATGAATCTAGTAAATCTTGATTTGTTGTAAAATGT
>Ga0209611_10013182_pt1 | contig 11420 bp, 5 predicted proteins | sample S1TSphgellanicum_3_FD_187693 | JGI IMG/M metagenome (GOLD analysis project Ga0209611, IMG submission 187693) | Host-associated microbial communities from peat moss isolated from Minnesota, USA - S1T2_Fc - Sphagnum magellanicum MG (SPAdes) (version 2) | ecosystem: Host-associated > Plants > Peat...
TGATATGGGATTCCAAAAAAAAAAAAAACAAATTGTTAAAAAAAAAATTATTTATTTTTAGTTGCAAATTGAATTGCAACTATAGAAAGATTTTCCCACATGTTTCATATATGTCTTTCATTATGTAAGTCATACAATTAAATCAATAATTATTTGATACTTATATATGTGAATTAATTAGTTAATATTTAACTATCTGAAATATTTATTTTAATTAATTAATTAAGTTCAGATAATTAATTATCAAAATAATTTATCTGATTTTATCCAAAATAATTATCTGAAAATTAAAATTCTGAATTAAATATCTCATAATTGATTTTTTGGATCTATTATTTTAATTAATTAGTCTAATTAAAATAATTAGTTAATTAGTTAATAAATTTAGACAATTAGTATCAGATAATTAATTTTTTATTAATTGAATAAAATTTTATTTCAAATAATCAGTCTAATTCATCTAATTGTTTGTTAATTACTTCAAATAATTAATTATTTTATTTTCGATAATTTACTATCAGATAATTAATTATATGAATTCATATAATTAATCATTTATCATCTTTTTTCAATTATTATTTATTTTAATTAACTAAAAATTTAATTAATTGAATCAAACTGATTAATAATTCATATTTATTATTATTATTATTTAATAATGAATAAATGATTGAAATTAATTCATTACTAAACATTAAAAATTCAATATGAATTTGGGTAAAATAATATCAGGGTATAAATAAGCATATCCATGTATACAACTGAATTTTATTTTTAATATAATATACAAATTTGCTTTTAGTTTCACATTTAAATTAATTATATGTATCTAGATTTTAAAATTTTAATGAATTTAAATAATTAATGATCTGGTAATTATTGATGAGATCATAATTATCTTAATTCATACATTTAATTCATTATTAAATATCCCTAATTCAAATAAATATTTATCTAAATATTATTTGATGAGGAATTACTTTTTTTATAGATCCATATTATTCAAGTTAATTATCATAATTATTTAGTTAGTTAATTTAAAATTAATTATATGAATTTCATTTATTTATTTAGATCAATAGTCAATTATTTAGTATAATTAGTAAATTTATAATAATTAAATGTATTCAGCGCAAATATATTTAATAGTCAAATTATTGAAATAATTTTTTTAATAAAATATTACATATGAATTTGTATCTTTATTAAGTTACAAATTGTTGCACAATAATAACAACATAGTTGAACATTAATAGTTCAATAGTGGCGCAGTAGTGACTTTATTAATTATATCCATGGGAATCATAATCAAAAATTAATTACAAATATATCCCATAATGGGTAATGAAAATGCAAACATGTGGCATGATCGCATGTATATACATCGTACATTAATTCTAAAATAGTTGTCACATGTAATTACAGTGCAACTCTTCAAAAAATCAAACATGGTTAATTACAAATGTATACAGTGTGTACAAATTACTGTGTAAAAGACCCATTTTCAACTCACTTACAACTATAATATAACTAAATAATTTTCAAACGTGGCAATTTATTTATTAATTCCCTGTATTTTCAAAAGGATAGTTGCATAATATTTGTAATACCAAAGGGATAGTTGCACAATAGTTGTATACAATTTTTTTTTTCAATTCTAGCAGCAAGATAATGTGATTTCAATAGACACAATTTCTCATAATGATAATTGTTGGGGCTAGTAAAAATTTTAATAGTTTGGGGGATGGTGTACATGTCCCTCCCCTAACTCAACAGAAAAGGCTATTGAATTGCATATTTGATTTTACATGTCGAAAATGGTGGAAATATTGGGCGGTTAGGGGATGACAAAATACAAAATTTGAATTTGAATCATTTCACTTATGATTTTATTTTGTAGTAACAGCAATATCAATATTTACAACATTCATGTTCCAATGTGTGCAAAGGTGATTAAACACTCTTTGTTTTTTAAATATGTTAGAAAACCTTCAACAAGGTGATTTAAAAGAACTTGAATTCATTGGGACAAAGAGGAAATATTGTCACGAAAACAAATTCTCTATAAAAAAATGGTTTGAAGAAGCTTGAATTCATGCAAAAGGGAGGGAAGTTTTTAAGGTAAAGATGGACCATTTAATTTACATTAGTAGTAAAAGATTGCCCAAGTTGCAAATTTTCATGCCCAAACCAAATAAGGTGATAACATTATCTTTAGGAGTTCAATGCAAAACTAAGATTTATGATAACTTAAGTTGGTTAAGGAGTTTTTTATTTTATAATTTCACCCAAGGGTTAAGGATGGTGTAGCTTGAGGAAATTGGGTTAAGGGAATTGAGAAAAACAATTGGGGAAGCTAGTTTAAATTTTGATATTTCATTGACTCCATATGTAAAAATGGAGTTCCAAACATGGACAATGATTACAAACAAGTGTTAGGAATTCATATAATGATAGATAAATCCCTATATGTCTTAAACAATTTTTGTTGGACATCAAAATTTTCATGTCTTTATGACATTAAAATCATAAACAACATTATCACAATATTGATGAAGAATTACATGGGGAAGGTACGAAGTCATAAAATGGATTGGATGTAACATAAAAGGAGGTGGGTAAACTAACTATGAACGAGCTCAAATGAGCCAAAATTGATGCTAAAATGTCAACTTTTCTGTAATTCTTGTTACATTTGTCTATGTGGTGCCATTTTAATGGCATGTGAATCATAGAAAGTTGCGTTTATTGAATAATATGGATACCAAAAAATCTAAAATGAATCAAACAAAATTCCAATATCAAAGTTTTGTTTCAATAAAGGATGTTTAACAACTTCATTCAATGACACTATTTTCATAAAAGGCCCTTTAATTTTCATAATACAATATATTTCATCCTTAATTTTTTTATAGTAATAGGGTGTTATTAAACACATTTAAAAACCTTTCAAATTTTCATAATTTTTGATTTTGTGTGTCAAAAATTAAGGTTTAAAAAAAGTTCATGAGTCCTTTTCGACATCTAAATGTGATGTAATGTATATGTTGTTTAAAGAAAACTTGTAGCTTATAACATCAAAAATTAAACTTGAAAGTGTTAATATGTTTTGGTATGATTTAAAATTATGTCAAATTTTCAAGACGAAACACAAAATTTAGCAAAATCTGTGCATTTTCAAAAATTCATATTTCTCCAATTTTGATTGTAAAAAAACATATGACAATTGGGGCAACTACAAATACAATATATAAAAAGTTTCAAAATATTTCATTTGAAAATTCTTCGAGAAAAACATGTTTTTTGAGAAAAAGGACCCCAAAAAGGACAATAGTCCTAAATGCAAAGTAAACACATTGGTTCGTTATATGTCGTTTGGACCTTACTAACTATTTGGACTTCTTTCCCCCACACACAATATTTACCATGGATTTCTTGACACACTCCTCACCCCTCTTGTCTTTGCAGATCATGCAATGCACTTTATCCTTAACCCTTGAATGTTATGTTATTGCCCAATGAGGCTCAAATCTAAAACTACAACTCTTAAGTTTATGTGATTTCTTTTGTCATGGATTTATGCAATTCCAACAACACATTTAACTCCCACCTAGCCAAGGTGCTTCAATATCCATTTCACCCCAACCTAGTCACCATACAATTCAACAAAGGCATGTGCATTCTAAGGGAAAAAGATTGATGACATCAAAGATGTGCAACAAAAGGTTTTTGACAAATGCCCTTAAATTTCCGCTTTTTACATAAAGATATGTAGCCAACATATACATCAAATCCACCCATGTAAAACATATAATCCTACCAAATTTGTTCACAAAGATCCTTGACCCTCATGGGCTACCATGATAATACTCTTACCACTACCAAATCATCAAACCCCAATGCATGTTTCATATGTTGCAACCATGGACAAGATGATTTCTTTCACACAATTACAAAAACATGGTTTTTCCACTAATAACATCATGATTAAGATGAATGTTAAATCAAGTTCATTCGTTTAAAATGACTAATTATGTTCAATTTCATTAAATCAAAACTAGGTATGTCTATTTTGATTTTAAAAATTAGTTATCTAGAGGAAAAAAAAACATTATGTTGGACACATTGTGCATATCACACCCACATTGAATTATCCAACCTAACTAATGCACTATCATGCCTAAAATCAATCATCTAGATATGACAATTAATTATGATTATAATGTTATTTTTGATGGTGCATCAATACTAAAATAACAATAATAATAATTTTAATTTTGTGGAATTGAATTACCAAAAAATGAAAGTAAATTATGAATATCATTTTTTAATTATTCAAATAAAAATAAAAATGGGGACAACATTTAAAATATAACAAAATAACATGTCAAAAGATCATATTGATTTTTTTTCAATTTATTAAAAAAAAATGTAATGTCAAACTTGAAGTGATTTTTTTAATCTTAAATTTTATTTTTAATTTCTTCTACAGAATTAAATACATGTGAATTTTAATTATATAATTTTCAAAGTGAAATTAATTTCATTGCAACATTCTTAAAAATAAAAATTGAATAAAATTATTTTAATTTTTTTTCAAAAATAAAAAAATAAATTTAAATTTAATGTTTTATCATTTGGAATTTGGAATTTTACATCATAATATCCTATTGTAATTTCACAAAAATCTATGTATGTATATATATATATAGAAACTAGAGTCAAAGGTCTAATGTGATTTTCAATTTTTCCATAGTTTAATATAAAAGAAGAAATATATTACTATTGTTATTATTTTTAAATTTTTTAAATATATACTAAATTACCATTGCCACATCAACTATTAATTCTAATCATCTCAATCATTTCAAATAATCACATCAACTAATAGATTTTGTCATGTTAGTCATTTCAAACAACCATTTCAATAAAAAAAATCAAATTTTTGGCATAAATGACTAGTCCATTGTCACTAAGGACAAAATTTTCCCTTGTTTATTTTGACTAAAATTTCAATCATAAAAAGTGTAAAACAACACACATTTTACATGTAAAAGTGTCAAATGTTTTAAACAAATATTACATGTTCATCAAACCCAAGACCATTTCCATCTAAATTGTAGAAATTTGGACTAGTGTTCCATTGTTTTATCTACCTATAGACTTGAATACACCCAACTATATTTTAACTTTGATCACCCTATCAAAAGTTCAAAAATATAACTAATCAAATTTGTTTAATACACCACCTTCTCCTTTGTTATTCCCCATCATTCATTAACTCTTTCAATCAATTGTTTGATTTACTTCATATTTCATATAAATTAAAAATAAATAAATTTTATATCTTTGTCACCAACTCAACAACCTTTGCACCTCTTTTATTCAACTATTTGGATCCTCTTTACTTCATCCATAAACTTCCCAAAGAAAACATAAATTTTTTATTAAGACCAAGAGGGAATCCTTTTAGTTTGTTTAGCAATTCATGTGTAACCAATTTTGAAAAGGTCAATCCATGTTCAATAATTGCAAGGATATTCACACTCAAGCTAGGTCGAAAAGTAGCCATTCATTAAACAAACCCGAAAATTACACAATGGACACCATTTGGTGTTACATGCACCTATGAACTTGGACAAAACAATGTTTAATGTGAAGATAGCTAAAGGGCACATGAAATATTTGTGTGATTAAATTGGATGGTTGTTAAGGATGCAATGCTTCATGCATAATTTGCTTCAATTATAATTTGAGTGATTAGATGTTTAACATGGCATCAAATTTTGAACAATTTTATAATTAGAGGCCATTTAAACTTATTTTTATTAATGTGACATTTTTTTTTCCTTCAATTCAAGACTTGACCTTATGGAATGTTGGAATTTAAAAAACACAAAAAAAACACTGAATCATTGGAAAATATATAACTTGTACTTTTAAAAAGAAGTTTCAAATGTGAATTTTACTTATCATTTCCCATCTTTGAAAATGAAATGTAAATTCTATAATTTAAGGTCCATTGTCAATATTACAACATTACACATTCATGTAATGCCAACTAGTGTGGCATGTACCACTAGCCCAAGTGTGAACATGACTATGTAATTGCTCCAAGGGTGAACTTGACCTTTGCAATAGAGCCCAATTGTGAAAAAATATTTTTTAGTGACATGTATTCATCAAAATTCAAGTTATTGTTGTTTGGTTTTTTTTTGTGAACATTGATAGTCAATGTAGGTGTCATATTACATAACAAATGATACCAAAAACATGTTGGGAAGCATTGTGGTTTGGGAAATCTCAACATGGCAAACCAACAAATTGCCTTCCTTAATAGATAAATGTTGCAACATTCTATTCTTTGATGTGTATGATCCAAGTGTGTATAAAAGGTTTGTTGTTTACATGATGTGATGACATTTTGTCATAGTTTATAAGCAAAATTCTATCACAACATTACCTTTTCTTGTATTTTTTGCCCAATCTTTTTTACCATGTAAATACACAAAATGGATGATAGTGATGGAATTTAGAATTGTAATGGATTGAAATATGGTACTTATGAAATATTTGACACTTTTTGATTCATTAATATTGATGGGGATCAAAATATAGGGGGAAAAAATAACTCCATTTAGGACTGGGTCCTTGTCGTCCTCAATGGTACATTTTAAAGGATTTTCACCCACTTGAATGACAAACAAATAATTCACAGATGTTTAATATTACACTTGAATAAGTTTTGGACTTTCAAAAACCAAAAGTGAAACTCCAAAGCAAAGCACAGGGAATAACACCCCTCAAACACAAAATAATCCAAATTATGTTTTCATTAAACCAATTTGTAAGTATGACTAATCCAAACCTAGTCCAATTTAAACCTAAATTAAACTTAATGAAATAGATAAATACTAAAATCCCTTTCTAAGACTTTGTGATACATACATTTGCTTGGAAATCTCCATTCAATTTGGTTTGTTTTGTTTTGTGAAAGATGGAACAATATAATGAAAATGAAAGAAGATTAATGCAAAATGAAATTCAAATAAAATAAAATAAAATGGAAAATAATCCAAGTTAGCAAACAAAAGTAAGTCGAGTGCTAGCAAATGAAAAGGAAAAATGAAATTCAATCTTGAAAAGTTGCCTATTCATAGGAACAAGTGGAAAAGTAATAACAAAAATGTTTTATGTTGGGGATTTTTTGTGTCAATGATAACAATGATATGGAAGGTGATGATCCACAAATTGTGAAATTTATATTTTGTTAAAATCATCCAATTACTTTTTCAATCCAAAAATTCAAACAAGGAAAATATTAATATCATATTATAAATGTAATGGAATAATTACATTGAAAAAACATGTGTATGCAACAAAATTAGTTATTTCCAAAAGGTTTGGAAAGGAGGTAAACAATCCATTAGAAGAATTTTTTAAAAAAAAACCTACAAAAAAAAGGCCAAATGTATTTGAATCATCAATATGAAAAACATTGGTGTAAAAGATCTTTGAAAAAGGATGCAAAATGTATAATAAAAGATTGTTTGGAAAACCTTGGTGGACAAACACCAAACAAATGTATGTGTTATCAATATTTAGAAAATGTCAATCTATAACTATTAGTTTTGATCTTTGTATATATATCTTTACTAGTTGGTTTTTAAGGCATCCACTGGTAAAAAACCTAACTAATTTATTGGATCAACATGGTTTGAGGAAAAAAATCATTACATGTTTGAAAGATGAAAGGTTAAATTTAAATGCAATGACAAGTTCTTTGATATATGTTGTGAGTTGTGAAGTTTTAAGGATGGACTTAAAAGTTTCCAAGGGACTTGTTTTGGGCATGTTTTTTCTAAAGCTTGTCAATATGCCACAAAATATGAAAAAATTTGCAAAGGATTCAAATATGCATCAATAAAATTTGCAAAACTACATCACTTGGCCACAATGATTTGGCAAGGGCAAACATGAATGGAACAAGGCTTCTATGGATGTAGGTATTTGTCCCAAGAAATGAACACTCCTATGGAAACAAGGTTGTTTTAATAATTTTAACTAATTCCTTTTTTAATTTTTTCATTGTTACCTTTTTTTTCTAAACAGTGAAAAATAACATCTCAATTAGTTATGATGTTTTGCAAGCTTCCCAACAAAATAATCATTAAAAAAAAAACTTTGCAATTTAAGGAGGCTATTATTTTCTATTTACTACAAATACATTACAATGATAATGATTCGGGGTGTCCCACCTCCTTTAACATGGCATATCTCTTAAATAATTGTAAATTGTCTTTCTCATATTGTAACTACTTGTGTATTGAACCAATTTCATGGGCATTGGAGTTTAGTGATGCCGTACATGCTATTATAACCGTGAATTTGAAATTAAGGGAAAAAATTTAAAATCTACCTTTTGTAAATATTGTGATGGAAATGATTTTGGCATTGTTGCATAATAATTGTTATTTACATAAAAAATTTAAAAAGAAGCATTCAGTGTCCTAGATTGTTTCCTTCAATTTTTAATGAAATATGAAAAGCAAAATCTCCATAACATGTTATCTTTTATGTTGGACCTTAAACATAAACGCCTTTGTTTGGTCTTTTCTCTCATTGGTCATGAACAAAATAAAACTATTGTTGAGGAATATGATAAAAGGTCTTTTTTACTAACCTAGTGTTGAAATGTCATCAACTATTACATCCTTTGATAGAATCTAGTTCTTTAGCAAGTCAAACAAATGATGAGGATTCTAATATAGATATTTTCAAGTTGATTGCTAATGCATATGAACTAACCAAGGAGCTTGTCAACATGTAATGTTTAGGTGATATCAAGTGGATAAGGACATTAATAAGTGTCCTTTAAAATGGTGGTGGGAACATGAGTCAATGTTTTCTAACATTGAATATCTTGCTTGTTAAATTCTAAGCATTGTAGGATCACAAATTGAGATTGAAAAGATTTTTTTTTCAACTAAGATACTCGCAAATCTAATTAAGAGATTTCACTTGCAAATGAACAATTTTTAAAAAATTGATACTTGTGAACAAAAATTGGTTTAATGATCCTACGATTGGTTATAGTTCACCTTTTAACTTGGTAGGAGTTGATTGAGATAAATTTTGAATTAAAAAAATTGAAAATGCTTTTGAATAAGATGAGGTTCTAAAACCATATTTTCACATATTGTTCAAATTTTATTAATTCCTTTCATTTTTAAAATTTTGGTTATTTGATTAAATTTTTTGAGGTCTAATTTATCTTATTAAATAATATTATAAATAATTATTTTGAGAGAACCACTTAAGATAATTGTATGTTGTTAAATTTGTGAAAATCACCTCTTTGAGAACCGGCTTAAGAATTAAAAAAAATCAAAACCTGAAAGTTTGAGCAATTTTTTTTAATATGAAAAAAGAAAAGAAAAACCCAATGGCTTTACCACAAGAATCTATATCTTAAAATATTTTTTTACATGAAATAGAATTAATGGGTTTGAAGTTTGTTAACTTTACAAGGACAGGTTGAGCAAAAAGAAAAAAAACATGTGTTACAAAATTGCACAAAATTGACCTTGAACACAAATTGTGTCCAATTTAAAAGTTTTTTTTTTTTTTTTTTTTTTGCCTTTCAAAAGGATTAAGTTTATTCCAAAATATTTTAGCATATTTTGGAAGGCCTTGGCAAAAAAAAAAAAACTCCTTAAAAGAAGTGGAAAATGAATGAAATCCCACACTAACCCTCCCCTATCCATAAATTTCCACCTATAACCTTGCCCCACCCCAACCAACTTTATTAAGAATTGGTCATGTTAATTCCATTAGAAGCCCTTGCAATGACCTCCCCCAAAACAAAAGGAAAAAAAGGATTTAACCTACAAGCTTTTAGCATCTAACCATAGTAACTTTGCTTTTACCTATTCATGTGTAAAGCACTCAAAAACATTTTAAAAATATATTTGGAGGGCATTTTACATCTAAAGAATATTTTTTCTAGAAAAGAGGACTCTATCTTACACCTAGTCCTTAAAGAAGGAGAGCGAAATTATATCGCCTTATTGATATAAGATCACTCTAATTCTTAACCCCTAAATATCAAGGTAGACCAATTTGGTTTGCTTTTCAATGAATTTTTTTAATTCTCTATTGTTTAGGGACTAAGTTGTAGGTGTAGAAATTCTCTTGGGGATCTTTGTATATTTAAAGTTCACAATAATGTTCATCTCATGCCTCATGTTTTATAATGGGTAAAGCCTAGGGGTGAGGGGACTTTCCCCACTTAAGGAGCCTACGACAAAGCAATTATTTTGAGTATGCCTCGACCCTATTTTGGTTGTGAAATCCAAACCACCAACTCATGATAAAGTTGAGCTTAGCTTATTTCTCTCTACACCCACCAAATGTCCAACCTTACAAACTATTACTATGAACCAATTGATTCAATACCATGGATTCTAGACTTACACATGACACTTAGAAATGTCTTGGTTGAATTGCCTTTCAAACATGATATAGAGGGTGGTGATGGCATGTTGTCTTCATATCGTTGGCCTCTTTGATTTTCAAAACAATTTTTTTTTGAAAATGAAGAAATAATATTTAAATAATATTTAAATTGTTGGGGACGTTAAAGGCATTTTCATGGACATAAAATATGATGGATTGGCCCTTATACTACTTAACTTAGCCCCTTATGTGGGAATATATATATATATATAATGAATTTTCAAAATAAATGATATTAAGAACATTATTATCATTATTATTAAGCAACAATGAATGATCCTTTTCCAATGTAGTAGACCTTTAAAATACAAGTTCCATATGAATTTACTTCTTTTTTTTTTTCTTTGCTATTTTAGTTGGGGCTTTACAAATACCACGCATTCTTAATTATTTCAATTTTATTGTGAAATAATTTATTTCTATATTTCCTAATGAATTGCTAAAATAAATGGTCATGTTAAGATTTTAAAAACCAAAAATAGAATCATTGAGCAACATGAAATGATCCCTTTCCAAGGTACTAAAACTTAATTTTCTTTTTGTTTGGGGTTCAAAATTGGGGCTTTATGAATACCATATATCTTTAATTAATTTCAACTTGATATGAAAATTTATTTTTATATTTCTAATTTTTTTCCTAATGGATTGTTAAAAATTATTGTGAGAATGACTCATTAGAGGTGGTTGAGTTAGGATGATTATGTGGTCTTGTATTTCATACTACCAAATTGCAACTCATTCCCAATTGGAGAGGCATGGAAATATGTCTTTTTGGAATATATATATTTATACATATAATTGCAACACCATGATTCACAAGAAAATTTCAATATTTTCTCTATCAATTTTCATCCCTTTTTTTTTATTGAATTTAAATTCAATTCAAGGTGCATGCAATGTCA
>Ga0209611_10013184_pt1 | contig 11419 bp, 5 predicted proteins | sample S1TSphgellanicum_3_FD_187693 | JGI IMG/M metagenome (GOLD analysis project Ga0209611, IMG submission 187693) | Host-associated microbial communities from peat moss isolated from Minnesota, USA - S1T2_Fc - Sphagnum magellanicum MG (SPAdes) (version 2) | ecosystem: Host-associated > Plants > Peat...
GCTGCTTTAATAGGCTCCACACTACACTTGCTGTTGAGTTGATTTCCAGTGAGGTACGAGTTATGTCCTGTGTATATGAAGTAGTGTGCCAACGGCTCTCTCATTTCTTCTTGATCAACCTGCAAACAACAAACAACAAACAAACAGATTGGTCAATTTTCAAGGTATGAAAAACAACAGCAGCATTTCATAATCCAAGTCAAATCTGATCTTGCAGAGAAGCAACAGCAGCAGCTCCACTTATATTGTTGTCTTGCACAAGAAATTTCAGAACTAGTAGATCACACGAGATTCATAGACTGTGGGGGAAAAAAAAATCCATCATAAGTCTGAGTTCTTCATGTGGCATCTCATACCACAATAAGCCACCATTCAACCATAATGTGTGGAAAATAAAACAACCTCATCATGAGTCTGAGTGCTTCATGAGACAAGCCGACACCATTCCACCAAAAAGTGTGCAAAAACAAGTTCATCCGAAGTCTCAATTCATCATGTTATAGCATGAGCTCACCCCGCAATGAGCCACCGCCATTCCACCATAATGTGTACACTTCTATGGTTTCTTGGTGTCTATCTAAATGAGCCACCATAATGTGTGCGCTTCTATGGTATCTGAACTGAATCAGCTATCCATCAATCCAATGCTAGGTTACAAGGAAGGTGGGGAGAATGGAGGGAGTTTGATACCTACCAAGCAACCAGAGAGAGGGATTTGATGCCTACCGTCCCAGAGCTGTAGGCGGCGTTGAGAGAAGCATTGATGAGGAGGTCGAAGAAGGATTCGAAGCTGAGCCCTTGTTGTTCCTGCTTGCGATGAGGTTGCAGCTGAGGAAGACCTTGCAGCAGCTGCTGCTGTTTTCGTTGTTCTTGTTGTTGTTGTTTCTCCATCAACACTCTTGCAGTCTCCAGAGTTGCACCCATCTCCCCTTGCACCTCACGAAGAAATCGTAGCAAACCGTCGGTACCCATAACACCATTCTCCGCATACTTGACGAAAACCTCACGTACCTCATTGGGTACTTCTGGCGTACCTTTCTTCTTGTAGTGACGCGTGAAGCAGCCGAAGAAACGAAAACTACTCATTCCGATGTCCCACTAGTTTTCCACACTCTCCTCACTCTCCTCCTCCTGCTTCTGTTACTTCTTTTGCTTCTTCTTCTTCTTCTTCTTTCCCTCTGTCCCTGTGGGATCCTTGAGAGCAACTTACAATAAGTGCAATAAACTCAAAAAAAATGAGGCACGACAACAGCCGACTCTTCTTCCGCGTGCTTAGAAACGCAAGAGAACGTGTACACTCCGGAGAAGCCAAGTCAAAAAACCTTCTTATTCTTTCTCTTGCACTTGAGCGTTCTACGCTAGTCTGGTAGGTAGCAGTGGCACCTGGTAGGTAGTACTAAGTGGTAGGTAGCAGTGGCCACCTGGTAGGTATTACTGAGTGGTAGGTAGCAGTGGCCGCCTGGTAGGTATTACTGAGTGGTAGGTAGCAGTGGCCGCCTGGTAGGTAAGTAGTGAGTGCCAGGAAGCAGAGGCCACCTGGTAGGTAGTAGTGAGTGGTAGGTACCAGTAACCGCCTGGTAGATAGTAGTGACTGCTAGGTAGCAGTGGCCATCTGGTAGGTAGCAGTGAGCGGCTAGTAGGTAGGTAGTTGTGGGTGGTAGGTTGATAACATGTTGTTAGTGGGTGGTGGCCTGGTAGGTAGTGGGTGGTAGCTGGTAGGTAGTAGTGGCCGGCTGGTAGGCAGGCAGTAGTGAGTAGCTGATAGGTAGTAAGTAGTGGGGCGGGAGGTTGGTCGGTAGTAGTGAGTGGTGAGTCATATATGGCGATTTGTTTTGGCAAATTTCGCCAAAATGTGAAAAAAATAAATTAAATTTAAAAAAAGAATATTGTATCATTCAAATTTTCTTTCTTTTTTTTTCTTATTTTGAAAAATTTTCAGTCACATTTTAACACTGATTTTAGTTTTATAGCATTTTGTAAAACTTACTTTTTTTTTCCTTTAATTATTTAAAACTTGACATCATTTAATGTTAAATCCCTCTTATTATGCTAACCGATGACACAACATGAGACTAAATTTTTTTTCTAATATTTTAAAATGTTACTAATCTCCAATGCTTCAAAAAAGCAAAATGGGAATCTTACATATTTTTCTAGAATTTTTTTTTCCCCCTCTACTAGACTGGAAGGAAGGTAGTAGCATGCTACTTAGGCAGGTAAGTAGGTAGTCATGAATGGTTGGTCTGGTAGGTACCTTAGAGCATCTCCATTGGTGCTCAGTATGTGACTCCAGACAGTAAAATTAAGTGTTAAAATGTGTCGGTTTACCGCTGGAAATTGGTCTTTCTGCACCAAAGTCGTACGTCTTGCCGTGGCTTGTAACGGGCGCAACACAGTTCTGCACCTGCAAAAAAAAAGTGTAAGAAATTGGACCTGACTGCGGCTCAGTATTTCTCATTGGTCATTATGTACCTGCAAAAAAAAAGTGTATTAAATTGGACCTGACTGCGGCTCAGTATTTCTCATTGGTCATTCATAATAATTGGTTCAGGTCGTTTGCTATTAGTACTAGTCCCCCATGTACATGCAGTTCCGATTACAGTTTTATGGGTAGGGTTGCCAGAGAAAAAAAACAGCTAAACTAAAACATTTAATTTTATTATCCAGAGTGACATACTGAGAGCACCGGTGGAGATGATGCTCTTAGTAGTAAATTGGCCAATTCGACACTAATTATATTATTTTCAAAAATGTTGAAATTTTCAAAAAATTATTTCTTCCAAATCAAAAAGTATTGTGAAGGAAAATAGTGAATATTCAGGAATATTTTATTTGTTTTTGAAATGAATTTTTCATAATTAATTAATTAATTAATTAATTGATCAACATGTGTTGAAATGGCCAAGGTACTACTGTGGTAATGGATGGGTGGTACCTAGTGATGGGTTCTATGTGGGGAAGGGCTTATTACTCTGACTATATATGCCCACAATTTTGAACCCTAAAAGAATATACCATTTGGTCGTATATTTGTGACCCATATTAATTAGTTGTGGGGACCCTCAAAGTTCAATTTATTTTAATTTATTATTTATTTATTTATTTATTTATTTATTTATAATTTTGTCATGGGCAATCTTTGATTGGCCCATTCATAACAAAAGAAAATCAAGCTTGTGACCATCACAAAAAAAAAATTTAACATTTTTAAAAATATATTTGTATATATGTATATATATATAATATGTATTGTAATACCCTCCTCTGGGTGGGTTATATAAGCATTACAAAGAATAATATTTAGGGCAAAGGTAATGGGATAAAGTGAGGAATTGTTGAGAACATGTTGGGGGAGCACATTGGGAACTTGGGGAACGTCTTGAGAACCCCAAAAAGAATCCAACCACCTCCGCCCCCTTCTTTCCATTATTTCGGATATAAAAAAAGTTTTGCAATTTTCTTTTTAAACAATTAGCAAAATCAGTTGAATGAATTTACACTAGAAAAAAGAGAGTTTCAAAAAAATTCACCAATTTTTTTGTCCAACTTTTAAAAGACTTTACAAAATAATAAATAAATAAATAATAATAATAATAATAAACACACACACACACACACACATTCCCATAGGTTCTTCACATGTATTTTTATATTCCATCTAATATTGATAATTAACAAATCTTGCCAAAAAGAATTAATTTTTTTGAAAAAATAGGGTTCATTGTCCAACAATACCAATTTGAATATTTCAAAAATTTAGCAATAATTAATAAGTATGTAAAGTCTTCTAATAGTTTATGAAGGTATTAGGGTGGTATCTCCATCTATTGAAAAATTACCTTTGTTTTGAACAAGAGTGAAATTTCAATATAATTTTTTTTTAAATTGACAAAATGAGGTTAGGTTTCTTCCTCTCTTTTTTTCCCTTTTTTTCAACTGGCTTTTTGCATAATTAATTATTGTTGAACCTTACTTTGTAAGTACAAAATATTTATATTTCATATGTTTTGTCAAAAAAAAAATCTAATTTTGTAATATGTGCCACCTCCTCCTCCCTTTACTTCCATGTGTCCCTTGTGTTTTGGATATTTGATGGGGTTTGTTTTGTCACATTTAGGTCCCCCAAATCAAGGGGCCCAGCTTTTGTTTTTAGTACATGGGGGAAGAAAGTCTTGGATGAGTAATGGGTGCACCTAGAGGTGATTCCATAATGTTTAGAATTCCAATGCACAAGGGTTATTGAATTTTTGAGAATTTTCATCATTGAAATTTTCATTAAATTTTAATAATATTAATAAAATTTTAATATTAATATTTTGGCTATGAATTCTTTGTATTATGGGGAAAGCCTTGATGAGTACCTGGTATATCAAGGTGATTTCATAATGTTTAGATTTTAGACATTTGGACTACTAGTAGTGTTAGCAAGTTCTTGAATTCCACAAGGTTCAAGCCAAGTTATAAGATTAAGTTCTAACTAAGGTCTATAGATAGATAGATTGGATGTTTCCCAAGTTTCCATCCTTGGAATTGTCACAAGAACCTAACCAAAGAATTAGCTCATTTTTTATATTGGATTAGAACTTAAACCAAGGGTGTTGTTTTGATTCTCTACGTATATAAATATAGCTTTATTGAAAAAAATATAAACTTGACTCTACATTCTAAACAAGTAGTTATTGCATTTGATTGGTTGTACATAATTAATATTATATAATTTTTATTTTAAAGTGTGTCTATCAATTGAACAAACTAATCACACCGTTTTTTTTTGTTTTTAGGTTTAATCGTGCTTAATAGAGATAGAATCAAACCTTGTCTTAAACCAAATAATCAAAATTTAAATTATTTGTGAAAATGATCAAAATCAATTGATTGTTTGAATCAATCCAAAAAATAAATCAATCTCAAGACCAAACCTAAAGTTCAATAATAATAAAAACAAAACAAAAAATTGGAACCAAGGTCAAAGGTTCCTTTTAAAAATCAAGAATTAGACAACATTGATTTAGACCCACAATGCAATAATTATCATATTTTCAATAAAATCACTGAAATTTCAATAAAAACAAATTTTAAATCATATTTTCAAAAAAATTGAATTTCACATCCAACATATATAATATATACTTTGTTAAAGTATGTTGTTTCATGTGATCAATGGCACAAGCCACCCTAGTATAAGAGGGTTGTGTAAGAGAGTCAAACATATCCATGTGGTGTGTGGATGAACCCACCATATATGGACAAAGACTATAAGCACAGGTCATCATAGTAAGAAGAGAGTCACACAAAGTCACATGTCGAAATAAAAGTGAATAGTGTTTGATAATACACTAGAGTTGGAAGGACAAATTATGAGGATCTGAATCAAAGGTGTAAAACGGTCTAAAGTTCACAAGCTCCTTGCCATCATGGCATTTACTACATCAATTTTACTTAGTTATAAACACAATTTACACATGTCGGCACTTTAGATTAGATTACATACCTCATTTATACTATGTTCATAACAATTTGTTATCTCTTCTAAATGATATGACTTAAAACATAATTAAGCCAAAATTGCATAGAAAAGAATATAAAATACAATGAGATGCAAAACAAATGAAATAAATCTTTGAAATAAGTAAATTATTGTAATCATTTGCTCCCTCCCCGCCTTACCAACCTATTCTAGACTCTAAAGCTTTTAAGTCCGAAGTAGTTAATCTTTGCAACTAATTCTAAATTATTAGGTGTCGAATATGGGTGTTTTTGAAGATCACTTATTTTTGTCCATAAGGTGCAAAGCTATTTATATTTGTTGGTAGGGTGTCATAGACCCACGTGACAATGATATCCTTGTCAAAAGGTGATGAAAAAGGCAATGGTAGCCACGTCACTAGTCACATTGCAATGATTTTGAAACCATAAATGAAGCATTGTGTGTGTAGTTTGAATAATTTGGAAGAAGTACAACTTTAGCTTGTAAATGTGATCCATCTTTACATCACGTGGTGACTACTATGAAGCAAAATCATTCACACAAATTTCTTATTGTATTTGGATGGCACCTTATGTGGAGACCATTTTGGCTACTATTACCTTTGTACTAGGCCCTTGGTTTTGGGAATGGTCCCATCCTTGGGGTTTACCTTGCACATATGTTGGTTGTTGGGGTTACACCTTCCACAACCATAAATAAAATAACCAACAAAAAGAGGGTGAGTTAAGGATCACATTCTTTGACAACCTTTGGCTCATTAAGTGAAGCATGGGAAAAGCTTATGGTGACCTTGTCTAGTTGGTGCCATTCTTACCTAGTAGTGTGTGTTAAAGTTAAGCTTATTTACATGTACATTCTCAATTCCCAAATGGTTGCATCAAACATCATCATGAATAGATTCATTGACCATTCTTGTCTCACCTTCAAAACTTCTTCATCATCTTCCTTGCTTGATATGGTTTGCAAAGAAAAGCAAATCACTTTAATTGCATTTTCCAAAATAGTGACTGAGATAGTTTTAGTGGAAGGTGTCATGCATTATTAATTGGCACCCAACACTATCACAACTAACAAAATCATGTACACAAATGAAAGAGAAAGTGATTTGATGTCAAAGCATGTATTTTCCATTTTGCAACTTGGACTTGGATTATTGCCTTTCCTTGAAGTGAGTACATCTTTATATCACCACGGATAAGATGAGACTTCAAAGACACTCCTTCACAATGCACCTCCAAAACACGCAAACATTAAAACACCATTCACACCAAACTTGATTCCAACAACAAATAACTATAGAAGACTAGTATTCTCCAATAAATACCATACAAAGCCTTTTAGTCAAGTTATTTTCACAAAGTAGTGGTTTCGTGAAGTGACTTTTCCTTCCAAAAGAGTGATGTTTCACAAAATGCCATCCTTGGAAGTTGGGGTAAAGTTCACATTTTGTCAAGATTTTCACGCCACAACTTCCCTAAACATACACAAAACCCTACAACTCCAAGACTTTTCCACAAACCAGGAATGGGCCAAGATCATTACAATGATCTCCACCCATATGCATAGCACACCTAATTAACATTTGTCATACAAACAAAACAATGGGAGAAAATCAATCTCCCATGAAGAAAGGAAAGGTCATGCAAAAGGCATACAAATTGCAAGGAGCTTCTAGCAATGATTTGGAGCTTTAAACCACATGCTTCTCTCATTATACCAAGGGGTCCATAAACCCTAATATTTTTGTATACAACTTCAAACGTTGCAACCTCCTCCTCAAAGTGACTAACAGACAGAGGTTTTCTAGCACATAACTTGTGCTATTTGTATTATATATCTACAAAAGAAAGAAAGCCTATATTGTGCTGCATTTGTGTGTGGGTGAAAGGAATACTACACTAGAAATACAGCAACTCTCATGGTGAGCTTATGGTCAATGCACAAGCAGAGTAGATCCATTGCGGTTATTATAAAATTGTGTGTCCAAGGGTGTTGTTGGGTAGTAGCCTACTACTACCTATTTGGGTTCTAAAATTACAGACTCTTGATGGGTTAGATTTGTTTTGCTTGATGGCTTTGGAATGATGTGCAATAGGCACAAACAAAGGGGGGGTGCACTGCTCTCATCACTATTGATTAAGCAGCAGTTGCGGAACCCTTGGCTTCATCAGATTGCTGTGAGAGACGCAGGTCAGAAGCACACAGGGTGCCGGAATGATCATAGTCCAGTTCATTGAACTCTCTCACAAAGTCGACCAGATCCGCTTGTTCAATCTTGCCACATTCCTTCAGTTTGAATATCAAAAATTCTGCCTTGCTGCACAATACAACCACAGAGCTTCACAGATCCAGAACCCACACCTTCAAGCAATTACCCCAACTCCCAGACACAAACACCTACAAAAAACACTAATCCATCAAGAAAACAATGTCAGAAAAAGGACACAAAATTGAGTCTTAGAAGCTCAAAGTCACAATGTTAGAAAACATATGAGTAGAGGGGAGTGGAAAGAAAAGAGAAAGAAAGAAACCTGACAACACCATCTCCATCCAAATCAGCAGCTTCCAAATCAGATGTTGTAGTGCGGCGGCACAAGGCCCAATGAGCAATTTGGTATTGGCGTTCTTCGGTTCTCACTTCTGCTAAGTACAAGAAGAATTGAGCCACACACACAGTGCTGGAAAGAATCCAAAAGATGGCAAAAATGCGTCCAGCTTGAGTTTGGAAGCTCTGGTCACCATAGCCGAGTGTGGTGACAGTGACACAAACGCAATAGAAAGCGTCTATGAAGCTCATGCCTTCCCAGTACTGCAAAGCCAACAAACCCAACACAAAGAGAACTAGCACTAGAACTCCTGCAACCATTGCCTTCCACTCTGCACTAATGACACTGTCCTCATCATCTTCTACCCCACTCTGTTTCCTGTACTTGTTGTACACCTTTTTCACCAAGATTTTCTCCTGTTTTTCAACCAAGTAGTTTGCCAATCCACTCACCAATGCTCCAATGAGTCCAAAACCAATGAAGACAAATGCGCATGTGAAGAGCTTTGCTGCAGTGCTATTTGGAATTATGTCTCCATACCCAACCGTCGTCATTGTGACAATTGCAAAATACAATGCATCCACAACGGTTGTGTTACTCAATGTACCCCCTAAATCATTGTGAAGGAGTGAAAAACCAACAATTCCAATGATCAAATAGATGCCAAGACCCATAAGAGCTTTGAGAAGAGCTGATGGACCATTGTCTTTTGCAAATGGAGATGGAGGCTCACGGCCTGATGATGATGGTGATGATGATGACGATTGTCCTGTCGGCTTTTGCGGATTGCCATTCAGAGTCTCTGTTGATGGTGATGGTGCACTACGCACAGGCCATAATTGCGTTCTCTTGTTGGGCTTTGAGGGTTCTTTCTTGTCCTTCCCAAGAAACGGCTCCAAGATTGAGCTTTCATTTCTTGATACTTCAAGCAACAAATCCACATCATGTTTCGTGAGACTGTCAGCCATGATTGACTTGATTTCTGGCTAGCTGCATGAACACACACATTACTGATCAGATCATCATCAGTTGCCAAAACACCAAATCTGAGACATCTAGGTAATCAAAAGGATACAAAACCTAAACTTAAACCCCCTAAATTATTTCTCAGACTCATCTGAGGATCTGAAGAAGTTTGTAAAAGACAAAACTGCACAAGACATGTCAAGGAAAACACAAGATTTTGCAACTCAAAGAGACAATTGTCTGCTTTAGCAGAAACATCTAAACCACATGCCAAAGTTCTTCATAACTCTTCTCTCAAATTGCAGAATTCCACACATGTGGAAAGCTAAAGAAATTACCTGATTAGGTCAGTGGTGACGGAAACCCTCCTTAAGATGTAGAATTTCTTTTAGCAATGAAAAGTCATTCGCCACATCACGCCACGTTCACTCAATTTTTTTAGCAACAAGGGCTCTCACTTGATCTGATACTTGTTTGTTGATTGCTTGAATTTCTTCAAGTTTTTTTCTATCTGTTTACACACAACCACCAAAGACACTTTCAGACCCAGTTCTTCAGAAACAGAATTGTATGATTCAAACCCATTGAAGAAATGTTATGAAGAGAAGTAATGAGAGCATGTAGGAGGCCTGAAGCAACCAACCCTAAAGAAAGATTTCTTGCCCTAGAAAACCTCCTGAGGTCACTCTAAAAGCTACTAAAATGAAGGAAACCCTCCACGAAGAAAGCACATGAAACAAGTATATTTGAGATGGTTTTTAGCATATTTTAGGTGGGCTTTTCCTTGTAGATCCAATTTGTGTTCTGAACTCTGCAAACTCATCTGATGAGACAAACTCCATCTGGAAATCCCCAATATGTGCATTTCTAAGCGAACAAACTTACAAATTCTTCAAATGGGGTTGAGTTGTGGTTACATTATGGATGGTTAGAGAGAGAGAAAGAAACCAACCTCAAGCAAGCTGAAGATCATCAAGAAAGGAAAGAACTCAAATCCAGCCCACATGCAAAAAGCAAAACAACTTGTGCAGCAGCAGCAGCTCACCACAAACCCCCCCACTCTTAAAAAGCAAGAGGATCGTTTGTGCAGCAGATTAACACAAACCCACAATCTGAAAACCAAAAGGATTTGTGTAGCAGCTCAACACAATCTACCCACAATCTCTAAAAAGCAAAAGAATTTGTGCAGCAGCTCTTGAACACGTACAAACCCACAATCTGAAAAGCAAGAGAAGGGATTTTGCAGCATATCAAGACAAACAAACCCACAAATTGAAATCTGAGAATCTAACAGCAAAAGCACTTTCATTATTAGAAGAGAGTGTTGTCATGAAGAAGAAGAAGAAGAAGCACTTGACAAAACACTTCTGAACTGAATCCTTGCATTGATGGATGAGCATGACACTAACATAAAAACAAACTGAAAAATTTCAGCCTCAAAATAACTGAGTCCCTTGTGGAAAAGTCAGTTCTAGATATTAAACTTATCTATAAAGTCACCCTCTCTTTTAGTGGTATCTGCGAAGTAATGAAATTTTATCAAATCTCACGATGAAATATTGAAACTCAGCATTTAATGCACAAGGTTCGAGAGTACTGTACTTATAGTAGCTGTACAAACAAGCAAGAGTAGGTGAAAATATATGTAGCAGGCAGTGACGGCGCTCAGGAAAAAGGAACAAGCGGATAAAACTCACTTTACCACCAAAATTGGTGGAAAAACTAGTTTGGGTCCCAGCTATTTAGTTTTGTAAACTTTCATTCCCAGTTACGCATTTGATGTTCTATCATGCCAAAACTGGCCGTTCTCGCCCCCTAATCGCCTGACTAGGGTTTAATTTTTAGGACCTTACATACCGATAACTTTATTGTATTCAACTCCCTCCAACTCACAAAAGGTCCTAAAAATTAAACCCTTCTCCTACTTAATTGGATCCTGTCATATTTTGAAGAAAGGCCTCTCCAGGACCTTACAAAACATGCAAGGTCCTTGAGAGCCTCTCTAGAGCCTCACAAAACATGCCACAAGGGCCTGGACAGAGTCTCTAGGACTTTGCAAAACTGTTTCATAACACCCCGGATAGGCTCTTTAGGACCTTTCAAAATTGTTTTGTAAGGCCCTGGACGGGTCTCTAGGACCTTGCAAAACTGTTTCGTAAGGCCTTTGAAAGCCTATTGGTGACCGAATTTACAAAATTTGAAGAAACTACTGAAAAGTCTCGACATTGTAATCCTCCCATGGATGGATGAAAAGGTAAATAATAATAGGTCTATTTTTATTATATGAGGATTTTTGAAAGATAATAATAATATTTTGGGCTTGAGTTGTTGAAACTTGAGACTAGTTAGAGAGTTTATATATATATATATATCTTGAAGGATTTTGGTTTTTTTTTTTTTTTAAAGAGGATTTTTTTGT
>Ga0209611_10013187_pt1 | contig 11415 bp, 6 predicted proteins | sample S1TSphgellanicum_3_FD_187693 | JGI IMG/M metagenome (GOLD analysis project Ga0209611, IMG submission 187693) | Host-associated microbial communities from peat moss isolated from Minnesota, USA - S1T2_Fc - Sphagnum magellanicum MG (SPAdes) (version 2) | ecosystem: Host-associated > Plants > Peat...
TTGAAGTGTAAGTACTGAATATGGTATCCAGGATTAAAGCATATAAGGGGCCAGTAATAGTGATGGCCATCGGCACCTCCGTGTCGTCGCCGATGCATGAGCAGAGCTCGTACCCGGATTACTACTGTGAGGCTACGTACAAATTGGCCGGAGGGGTACTCCTCCAACAACTCCTTAGTGACCACCATGCATGTGGCATTTCTCAATGTGCATCTTTTGACCTGCAATTCAATTCCACGGTCAGCTATACTGCAAGTCAGTGCTCCAGCGACTTTTGTCACTGAGCAGCTTAGAATTGCGTGTACACAAATTATTCTTGCAGATTCAACAGCCTTAAGTCCCTGGAAACTCAAGATTTTGCAAAATTATGACTAGAATTGCCTCAAAAACTTAGAAAGAAAATTTGACTTCTCTGACGACTATATTGTAAGGCATTTACAACTTGGATCAAATTGTGAGAACAAAATACTCTGCAGATTCTAGCTATTCCAGTGAGGTGTAGGGATTATAAGGGTGCACACACTACGTCTCACAGATTCTGTTGAACTTGGCTTTGAACGCCTCCTACATGGACCACTCTCTCAGCGACCGTCACAAAGTTGTGATGGAATGCGTGCCCAAAATGGCCAAGGAGGCGGCAGAGGAGGCCATGGACAGGAATGTGGTGGTCCCAAGTAAGACATTACCCCACATCGTCTTTGCCACAGGTATGGAATCAGTCGAGGAATATGGGATCAGCGACGACAGGAGAGGGCAAGCAATGGCGGTTGTTGGTGCCAGGGGATAGGACCAGGCCTCACAATGGAAGCGCTGGTGTTGCTCAGGGCGTAGCTTTCATTAGTTAAAAGCCTTACTTTCATGTCAAGAATTCCATGATCTTATCCCTGGAACTCTTTTATAACAAACTGGACTTGAACCCTAAATCTCACGAAGTTCTGCAGGTGAGCACCCTGGGCAAAAAAGTTATTACTGCGACTAGATTGATAGGATCCAGACAACAACAGCTAATGCTGGAATTGTCCTGGCTGCAAAGACCTACAAGCTGCGTCACATTTTAGCGGCAGCTGGTGACCAAATGAATATTTGGCAATGTCTAGCAGCATCACTGAAGTCTTCAATATTCGAGCCCTGAGAGTTGTTTTCTTCAGCAGATTTGCTCCCAGCAGCACATTGAATCAACTTGCAGTCTAATTGCTTCCAATGTCCAATTCAAGTATATTTGTTGGAATGAAAAATTCTGGAGCATTGATCTTTCTATTTACCCATACATGTGTGTCTCCAAAATCTACTTGAGCATCAAGCAATTTATTCATCCCTTAGAATGATTCACCAGCAAAATCATATTTCTTCATTTCATTTACTTAGCAAACAACAAACAAAATGCCACAATTTTCTAGAACATCTAAGAATTAGCTAATTGTACATCATGTATGTAACTTGCACATTCAATAACTTGATAATTGCATTGTTATGTATGTGGTGAGGTCTACAGACAGATCTCTAACTGGGCTGTGGGGTCACATATAGTGATTGACACTATGCAAGGTAATCTGAAATTTAGCTGAAATGTTCTCTAGCATGATGCAGCTCACAAATGCCAATACACATCAGATCATATGATAGGGGCCCCATGAAATTGTATTCAACACAAGATAGAGGCAGCCTGCCAGGTGGGACCTCAAAATTGATGCCAAGGGATTTAGTAGCCGTTATTATCTAGCATTTTCAATACCACATGACAAACCACACACAAGATCATGTACAATCTTTGGAAACAGACTCTGATGCCTACCTTCACCTCACAATCCTTTGTTCCTGGAAGTTTATTCTGACTTCGTTACCTTTCAAAATGCAGGTGAACCAGGAAATACTGTGCCTCTGGATCGAAAAATAAATTTTGAGGGGATCTGAGGATTAGATAATTGCAATGATAGATCTATACAAAACGAAAAAAAACAAAGAGCACTGCAAGCTCATAGATTGAAGCTGTGATCATTAAGAAAGCTTGCTCAGCACAAAGGAGCTGCATGATTATCACTCTCAGAAACAAGTTACACTCATAAGCTCTCAAGAACTGTGCTCTCTCATCATAAGCCACCATGTTGACATTTTGTTTGGCGTTGTGCTTACATGTTCTATGCAACATAGGAGCATAGGAGAAATCTGCAAACGTAGAAACTGGAAGGATACTCCCATTTTCTGTAGCTGAGCTTCACTGGTGATCAACCATGGCCAGGTATTATCAATGTTTTTCAAGGTGGAGCAAGATCCTAACCATCTTAAAGTCTCAAAAATGTTAACTATCTTGTATTGCATTGTCAAAATTCTTTGTAGAAAGAGAGGTGAATAATTTATTCATTTGAAGTATGGGTTAAGAATCATGGAATCGAATTTTTGAAACTGCTTAATTAGTGTGGGTGGTGACCTTGTGTGGATGATTTATTGGAATAATTGCTTTCGAAGTTTGAGTCATTTAGTCATGGCAATGATTTCAAAGTCTAAGAGAAATAAAATCTAACGGGATCTTGTCAAAATGTCTAATGATATTCACAAGGGACATTCATCAGACAGCTTACTGAAAAGAAGATAGTAATAGTTGCTTATTATTAGAACCATCAATAAAATATTATTTTGGGCAACCATCATAACCATGACTTGCAATGAAATATTCCCATTGTAAGTTGAGTACATTAGGTAGTGCATTCATCGAGTGGTTGTTACATAAGCCTTCAAAGGCCAAAAAAATCCACAGATGCCCATAATGTTACTTGAATTTTTGTCATTAAATTTGAGTTATATGATTGTTGGTGAATGTTATATCAAGTGGATTAGAAATTTGGTCCATCAAGGATGAAGGTTGAAAATGGTGATGAAGATTTTTTTTTTGTGAAAATAAGAAAATTTAACCAATGATTATTTGGTGCAATAGAAGGTTGACAGCTCTATTCCCTCTTGTGATGATTTTTTTGCATCCAAAGGTCACAATCATAGAATGTTATTAACCTTTCCAATGGCCTCGGATCCCTTTGATACAATGTAGAAAAAAAAACTTTTCCATGTCATACTTAATCATTATTAATGCAAAATTGAATTTGTTTATAAGTTTTTAATTTGCAATTCTTGATTTGATTTTAGATTGATGATCATTATGTTGGATTTTAATTGATGATCTTATATGTTGCATCTTAATTGATGATCATCCTAGTGACTTTCCATACACCAATGACATTTCATAATTGAGTATCTTTCTGAATTTTGGATAGCCTTGTTTTTCTTGCAAAAGACCTGATAAATATGTCATTATAAACTTTTTTACTCTAGATTTACAATACCCTTACTTTCCAAGCAAAAGACTTGAGAAAATAATAATAACAGCTCCATTTTTTTGGGTTGAAACTTGAAATTAATATGTGCATGATTGCATGATATAAAAGACTATAGAAATTTTTAATAGGCTGCATGTCTAGGTTTTATTATTACATCATGTGAAAGAGTTCAAAAATATGAAAACTTGCCAATTATCAATAAAACAAAGAGCCCAACAAAGGGGGAGGAAAAGGTATAAGATGGAAGGACACAAGTCTTGGCAAGTTAAGAATACTCCAAAGAGGGTAGATTGTAAGGGGAATGAGAAGAAATCAAGTACTTGAACCTCCCCCCCCCCAAATTGTGAAAAACATAAAAAAATAAGGAGAAGGGAAAAACACTTGAAAGAATGCCTAGCTTAGACAAACCTTCACCTATAATAACAACACACCTCAAAATAAAAGTTGTTTATGTTCGTTACAATGCCATTGACACCCTTTGCATGTAAAATGAACGCAAAACTTTAATAACATAAAAATATGTTACTTTTAAAAATTTATAGTTCATATTTGGTTTTTAGCCAATTAAATTTGGCTAAATCTTCTTAGGGATGATAGTTATTTTTATAACAAACAAAATTCTTAAAAAAGAACAATGACCATTAACTACATAATACATATTAGCACCTTCACTTTCAGGGTGAAACCTCTTATTATAAAAACTTCACATACACATTATACACTAAATTTTAAATGAAGTATAGCCAATATATGCATTATTGGGGCATTTGGGCCAATAAACTAGGTTTGATTTGGTAAATGATCACACGATTTAATAGTTGAAATGGGTGTGTTCATTGTTCCATGTGCAAGTGTTCAAGAAGTATCACTAGTTTGTTGAAGCATATTCACATGCGACATTGGAGAGCTTGTCATGATTTCTTGTGTTTATGCCAATTGGAATGAATGTGGTAAAAGTTCATGAAACATTACCCTACCATTCTTTTTTCTACCATGAATTGTTGTGATTTGTTTTGGCAAGATGTTGGTTAAGTTTTGTAGAACCTTGGAAACAAATGGTGAAACATTTTTAATGCAAAAACTTTCTATTGTATTTCCAATGATGTTTTTTTATTTTCCCTACCAATACAATGATAACAAATAGAATGAATTTTCCTCAATATAAGACATAATATTGTTAGTCTAAAATCCACACTCTTGAAGTAGGAGTGATAAATGAATATAAAACTTAATTAAGCTCAATATGCAAGGTTGGATTTCATAAAACAAAAGTGGAGTTGTAATCTAAGAATCCAATTCCTAACACAAGATTGCATGTCCTAATGAATTATTAAAGATCTTAAATCATGGATCCAATTTTTTAAGAACTATTAAGTAGTAAATGTTCTTACAAATCAAGGACTCATATTCCCAATTCAAAAAGATTTAATTCATTTCCTTCCAAAATTTCCTATATTTTGGAAAATTATAAGGTCTTGTATTAAGACTTATTGAGGATTCTTAATTCTTGCAACCGCACCTTGGTTCCTAAAAAAGTTAGTGGTTTGACACCTCTTGTGACAAAAATTATGAAAGTGCACTAATTGATCTTGACCATGTGTATGTAAGAAATTCATTAAGGATCATATTTAAAAGGAAACTAAAACTCATTGAACTAGACTAATTTATGTGCATCAAGATTAAAGACTAAGAAAGAATAATGGAAATTTGATTCTTGAAAACCATAGATCTTGAAATAAAGCACGCAAATGAATGGAAATAAATAACATAAACATGTAAACAATGAAATGTATTCAAAAGTATGTTTCACATGTTTGAAACGAAATGTTGGGTGTTTCCATTGGAATGATTGTACTATATTCACTTCCATTTTCATGTCCACCCTTCCTTGAACATCTTTGGAATCTAACTTTAAACCTCAAGTTGCACACCAATTTGTAATAAAGATGGTGTCACAAAAAGGAACACAATGGGACAATGTTGTGAGTATTCTCCTATACACCAAGGGTGATAGGTATGCTCGAAAAAGATTGTCAATAAATTATTGCAACTAAATCACAATCCACAAAAATGACATGTGGGGTAGTTGCAAGATAGGGTGGGATAGGGTGGTTCAATTTTTCATCACATTTTATCTTCTACATATTGTATTCTATTCAAACGTCATTAACATATGGTGAAATCATCTATGTACCAAAAACATTTACAAATTGAAATTGTTAATTTGAATAAAAATATGCACATAATGATGAAATTCAAAAAATATACACCAAACATATAGTCACAAACTTTCATTAAAATATTACAATTATAGTAAATAATTTTGATTATTCTAAAAATGTGAATATTTTGTAGTGCTAATAATTGTTAATCAAAAATAAGTAAATTTAAGTTAGAAACACAATAATTTACAGAAATTACATTCATTATTTTAATTATAATATAATTATTGTACAAAACTTAGATCCCAATTTAATTATATTTTTTAATGTATAAATAGCTTAAGTATTACACAATTATTTATGATACTATTATTAATTAATTAATTAATGTAAATATTTTTTTACCATAATTAATTTGATTAAAATTTATTTACTATAATTTTTATTATTGTGTAAAAGTATTAAAATTTTAATGTAAAAATTACTGTTGTAATAATAACTATTCAGTTTCAATAAAATATTATAGGTTCTACATAACAATAATTTATTATAATTCAATTACTTTAAGTACATAAGTATGTTAATTATTCACATTATAGCAAAACTACCATAAGAATTGTAAATTTTAATTTTAATTATAAATTATCAATATTATTACTAAGTGCAATTATATATTATATAATTTTTAATTAATTTTTAGCATTTGTAAATTTCAAGAATCAAATTTGTAAATTTTTATGTTGGAAGAATAATTATTTATTGTAATCAATAATTATAAATAATAGATATATTATTTGATAATAATGATGATAATTACATTAATTAGTCGAATTACATTATGATTAGTGTAAAAAGATTAAATATTGATTTTAATTTTAGATTTTAAGTTCTAAATAATTTGATTATTTACATTTTTTGGCAATTAATTTAATCACAATAATTTTATGATAATTATTGTATCTTTTTCTTATACACCTTTACATATACCTTGATATGAGGTTAATATACAATAATAATTTTTTCAAACCATGCTAAATTAATCCACAAGAATAATACATATATATATATACCATTATGAATGTGGAATACATGATGTATACATAAGGCTTACTATAAATAATTGTAAATTACCATGACATAAAACACATGATTTATCTTATACAAAATTAGTAACATACATAACTTAATGTATAAATAAGTATTAGTTATCATTTTTTGGTCACTTTTGCAACTAATGTGTCGCAACCCCACTTTGAGGGAGTTGTGAGGTCGCCACTCACACTCCCAAAAATGGGACTTGGGAGTCCTCTGGGATTCCTGAAAATTCAGAACGCGATTGCAAGGGGCAAAACACTTTGCATTGAGACGTTTTTTATATCGTTGGAAAGTTCTTGAAGTGTAGATGTCCAAAATGGCTTTGCATGAGCCATTTCGACATATGCAGCACAAGTTATGGTCGAAAGAAAGGCCGGGAGTCAAATTGACAATTTGACTCCCGACCATTAAAAGTTGGGAATCGACCTGATCCCGATGTGTGTAGGTGAAGTGCAACTGACCGTTGGAAAGCTTTTGAGGAGAGCTACAACTTTGGTTTAGACCTCGCCTCGATCCGAGTTTAGGGCGAGAAGTTATGAACGCCCAAAGTCCCAGGAGTCTAAACCGAGACAGTTTCGGGACTCCACTTTGGGAGTCCCAGGAAAAAGAACCATTTGGATGCAAGTGCAGCGGAGAGTTGCAGGGTGAACCCTTTGCAGGGAGGGAGGCAACAGCCCCTTTAATCATTAGAGAAATTAAGAAAATACAAAGGGGGGAGCAGGCGCCACGAAATCGCAGCCTCGCCCTCCCCAAAGATGTGGCCGTGAAGCCATTCAGCCTTAAAGGCTTGCTCAATGCTATTCTGATTATCATGTTTCCTATTCTGACGAGAGGATCTAATGGCCCTCCAGGTGGCCATGCCGACCTCGGTCGTAGCTTCCCACGATTGAAGAAGAACTCTCTTAAGGGAGTATTGGCCGTCGAAGTGTTTGCGACATCTTTTGGACCAGAGATAGTAGAGCAGGAAGCTCCTAAGGATATCGAGGGGTTGACAACAGTAGGTGAAATCGCCCATGTGATAGCTGTGAAGGTTCGGGGGGTCGTCATCTTTTTTGAAGACGGCTTCCCCAAGGAGGACGAAGGGCCAAGTGATGTGGAGGCGGTTGGGCGCCTCCCATTCGTTCCAAACACTGTGGAAGGCCTTCTAAGCTTGCCGAGCAGGGGTGTAATCCATGAGGCAGTGTTGGGAAGATTCTAAGAGTCCTTGGTTGTAGCCTTTGCAAGTGGCCGGGATTCCCATGATTTGGAGCCAAGTACCAACCGGCAGCCCGTTGTTGAGGAGCAGCCAGGTGAACGCCCCCACCTTGCGTGGACGGGTGTTGTGCCACATCCTGGCGATGATCTGGGCGACCGTCGAATTTCGGAAGTTGAGGGGTTGAACGAAGGTGATGATGCTGGGGGTGTGTTGCTTCCTCCTTGCATTTCGGTATCCCCTCTTGGCCGAATAGCCAAAGAAAGGGGCGATGCCTAAGTTGCCTGCTTGCTGCTAGTGCTAGTTTCCGAGATCCCACTGAAGCTCAGAGATGAAACCGGACTCAAAGATCCAGTAGATTGGGGGTTTTTTTCTTGGGGGGGGAACGTCCTTGGCCAGTCTGAGCGTTGCCCCATGGCCCTCTTGCACAAGCACTCTGGCCGGCTTGTACCCTTCAAGAGGGATGATGACGTCGTGTGAGCTGGTTGCTTGGATTTGGCCAGCGCTTGAGAATTTTTTTAATTCCTTGGCACTGGCGGTGACGTGATTTGTGTCGGTAATCTGATAGACCCAATTCGGTGGGGCGGTCCGATCAGACTCCTTTTTATTGGCGGTAGCTGGGTCCCAAGGAATATTATTAATGATGAGATTCCTATTTAACTTGTTTGTGGGGTGGAAATTCATTCTGAGGGCTGAGAGGCCTTTCCAATTCTCCTCTTCCGAGTCCCAGAAGTTGCCGATTTTGGAGCATCTTGCGTTCGTGAGGGCGTTCCCCTCGCTCTTGCCACTAAGTCCCAGCGGTCTACCGTCCTGGTTGGTTATGAGGGGGTTTCTGAAAATTGGTTGTCTGAGTGTTTCTGCTGAATTGGTTGGCTCCGATTTGCGAAGGCCGGATCTCACGTTCAGCCAGGAGTGGAGGATGTTCTTCCACAGGGAGGTTGGGGGCCTTTTGAATTTGGTTGCCGCGAACATCCAGTTGATATCTTGAGTGGTTGGGCCCATCCCATGTACCAGAAACTTAATCTGATTAGCTTTGTGCCTCAAGAGTTCCTTCCAGGGTTCTCCCAGGACGAGGCCCTTAATGAGAAGCTTAGCCAGCAGTGCTTCCAACTAAGTTTTCGGGTCAATGATCCCGAGGCCTCCTTGTGAAATCGGGAGGACCAGGGTCTCCCATTTTACATGTGCTTTAGCATTGTCGGCTTTACCGCTCCATATAAAATTCCTCACTATTCCGCATATATGGCTACACATCTTGGGATTCGGGTTCCAAGCTGCTGCCAAGTACCACATGGAGGCAAGGAGTACTTAGTTCGCTACCAGGATTCTCCCTACTACTGAGAGATGGCAAGTACTCCAATTGATTAGCTTCCCTTTAAGAGCTGAGAGCATTTCATCGAAATTTGCTTCAGGGGGGAGGTGGAATCCAACCTGGATTCCTAGGTATCTTACCCCTTTGCCTTTGGGATCCACTTGAGTCCCACCTCCTGGCCCCACTCCCATTCTTTGTCCCTTTTGTTAACCCATATCGCACATGATTTGTTTTAGTTGATTTTCGCCCTGGACGCCTTGCAAAAGATGTCTAGAACCTTTTGGGCCCTTTCCATGTTTTCGCGCGTACCTTGGAGGTAGAGCGCACTGTCGTCCGCAAAGGTCTGGTCCGTAATTTTCCCGCCTCTCAGGAGGGCTAAACCTTCTACTCCGAACCGGTGATCGTCTAACATATGGCCTAGAACGTCCGTTGCCAGAATGAAGAGGTATGGTGAGAAGGGGCATCCCTGCTTCACCGACCTAGCTAAGGGGAAGGTGCTCCCCTCCACCCCGTTGAGCTTGATGGCTGACGAGGCCGATCCGTATAAGGAGCTTACCCACCTGATCCACTGTGGGCAGAAGCCGAGCTTCGCTAGGGCTTCGAATAAGAAGCTCCATTCGATCCTATCGAAGGCTTTCTCGAAGTCTAGGAGTAGGAGGACCAGATCTTGGTTACTCTTTTCGGCCCAGTCTTGGGCTTCTTGCACCAAGAAGGTGTTGTCGAGGATGCTCTTCCCTTCGACGAAGCTAGTCTGGCCGGGCCTTATTATGTTCGGGAGGAAGACTTGGAGCCTTTTTGTCGCAACCCCACTTTGGCCAAGTGTGGGGGTGAAGCCCAACACTTGGAAAAGTTCGAGGTTGGGAGTCTTTCGGGACTCTCGAATGTTCAGAGCTCAACAGAAAGGGGAAAAACACCTCATATTGGGGTGTTCTTGGTGTCATTGGAAAGGTCTTGAAACGTAGATATCGAAAATGCCCTCGCATTGGCAATTCAGACATTTGTAGCCCAAGTTATGGGCAAAAGAAGGGCCGGGAGTTAGACTGCCAGTTTGACTCCCGACCACTAAAAGTCAGGAATCGACCTCTTCTCGACGTCCGATTTGAGTGTGCAACATGGCGTTGGAAAGATCTTGACGAGGGCTATAACTTTGGTTTAGACCTCGTTGCGATCCAACTCTATAGTCGGGAGTTATGGTGGTTCAAAGTTTTGGGAGTCCCGCCGAGACAATTTCGGGACTCCATTTTGGGAGTCCCGGGAATTTGTGCCATTCAGATGTAGCCTTCGCGACCAGCCGCAGAGAATACTATATGGGGGAAGGTGGTGGCTTCCCCCGAGTCCGGGTCGTGGTGAGTCTTGTGTGTCCAAGTGCCTGTGGCAAGTCCCAACACCAAAGGGTGTCCCGAATGCTAAACTAACCCGATTTGGTTGGTTTTTGGATGCAGATTCACACGAGCTAAGCTAGTCCCTCTTCCTAGTCTTATCCCGGGGCTCCCAATTCGACCCTCTACCCCTTTCTAGAGTTGGAAGCCGGGAGCGTGCTACCAAGTTCAACTTTCCGCAACTTGACTTTGTGAAACCCTTAAGTGGGTTTCACCCTGTGACTTGGGAGCGCGTCACTTCTGGCCAACGTTTTCGCGAGGATTTTATACAGACTTTTGAGCAAAGTGATTGGGCGCCAACTTCCGAGCTTAGCATGGTCCCCGGACTTGGGGATCAGGGTTATGAGCCCTTTGTTAATCATCTCTGAGGTTTCCCCGTTCCTGAGCATCGTTGAGAAAGCTTGGAGGAGGGTTGGGGAGATGTCATCGACGAATTCCTAAAAGAATTTGGTTGGGATGCCATCACATCCCGGTGCTTTGCCCTTCGACATTGCGGAGATGGCATTTCGGATTTCTTTCAGGGTGAATTCTTTGGTCAACTCCTGATTCGTTTCGATTGAGACCCGGGTCGGGGTGCTGGCCCAGCACGCTTCCCGGGCTTCCGAGGTGCCGGGAACGCTCGCTTCCGAGGTGTAGAGATGCGTGTAGAAAGATCAAAGATAGTGAGCCAAGTCCTTCTGACCCTTGATCTCTCCCTCCTCGATTGTTAGTTCTTTGAGGAGCGTCCGTTTCCTCCCAATGCAATGGAAGTCAAAGAAACTTTTCGAGCACGTGTCTCCGTACCTGAACCATGTGGACGCACTGAGCTAGTGGTTTCGCGCCACTTGTTCTTGGAGGGAGTTCGCCATGTGTCCTTGCGCCGTTGAAAGGATGTTCCTGACCGATTCATCTTTGGGGTCTTCTTGTAACCAAATTTCCGCCAATCGGGTTTTTCGTTGGAGGCCTTTGGTTC
>Ga0209611_10013188_pt1 | contig 11415 bp, 8 predicted proteins | sample S1TSphgellanicum_3_FD_187693 | JGI IMG/M metagenome (GOLD analysis project Ga0209611, IMG submission 187693) | Host-associated microbial communities from peat moss isolated from Minnesota, USA - S1T2_Fc - Sphagnum magellanicum MG (SPAdes) (version 2) | ecosystem: Host-associated > Plants > Peat...
CCGCTGATCGACGCCAGATCCTGCAAATCGCGCTCGAGGTACGTGCGAACATAGCCGTCGAACCAGATTCGTCGGTCCGAGGCCGTCGTGAGTTCCAGCGCCGGTGTTGGGAAGCCTCCGCGGCCAGCAAGCACGCGCCAATCTTCGGCGGTGTGTTCCTGGTCGCCCAAGAGCTCGCGCCACCCGGTATCGGGCGTGGCGAATAAGTCATCCCAGCGACCACTTTGTCCGAGGCCACGCTGCTCCCGTCGTGTCATCGGCCAAAGAGTGAGATAGCTGGCGCGGCCGGCCAATGATTCGGAGACTTGCCGCATCAACAGAAGATTGGCGGAGCCCGTGAGTAGAAAACGCCCAGGTGTCCGATCACGATCAATGGCGCGCTTCACGGCGCGCAGTAATTCCGGCTCGCGTTGCACCTCATCAAGCGTCACTGGCCCCGGGACGCCTACAAGCACTTCCGGGTCGCGCCTGGCAGCATCGAGCACATCAAGATCATCGAGCGTGGCGTAACGCCGTTTTCCAGGGACGAGGTGCTCGACCAACGTGCTCTTCCCGGTCTGCCGCGCGCCTGTGACGACGACCGCCGGCATGACCCGCATACGCTCGGAAAGGGCAGCTCCGACCAGCCTAGGGAGAGTCTTCACGCCACGGATGATAATCATTCACGACGTGAGTAATCAAGCTCACTCCTACTCAATTGTCTCCGGCACCTGTAAGCACTTGAAAGAAATACCTTTCTTTTCAGGCGGCATTGGATTTACCGTCAGATACACCGCCGAAAAATCCCGCTTGAGGGCGATAGGTAGCGATAGATAACGAAAGGCTCCAAGTGCCTTGGAATCCATTCGAAGGCAAATTCCGATATCAGCGGTTACAGATCGTCGTCCAGCCCTTTATCAAGGCGTCCCGGCAAATGATCTGGCTTGGCATCCTGATCCTTGTCGGCGGAGCGATCGGGAGGATCCAGAGAATCCTCTCGCGTTTGTTGTTGCCGTAATTTGAGCCAGTCTTCACGGCCCTTCGCTCGCAATTCCTCAAGGGTCACTGCCGAACCTTTCTGCTGTCGCTGCTTCAACCAGTCCTCGCGCCCCGCTTTCCTGATTTGCTCAAGTTCATCTTGAGGGTTTTTGGCGCGAGAAGATGGACTTTGTTGCTGATCCATCTCTTGGCTCTGGCTGCTTTCGCGTAAAGCATCGACATCAATCAAATCCTGTGCTCGGCCAGCGGCAAGCTTGGCAATCAGCAGGTCCTGTCGAGAAATAAAGGGTACCGACAAATCGTCGTCTATTTGTACATCCACCCGCAGGCTCCATGCTTCGTCAAATTCAACGCCGCTTATTTTCGGCATGATGTCAACCATCACTGGGGGGCGTGCCCATGCGAAAGAAGTTATCCGGCTCGGCGAAGTCCTTTGGGCTCAAGCCTTCGATTGGTGCTCCGAACTTGGCGAGCGCCGCATATACGCCTTTGCTGTTTTCAGCGTCGGCGCCAATCAAAATTTCCAGATCTTTGGTCGCTCGCGGCTGAGCGTGATACGAGACAGCGTATCCGCCGACAATCAGGTATCTAACTTTTCCGGCGTTGAAGGCGGACAACAGTTCTTTGAAGTCTCGGTGCAAGGTCCATGACGGCGCGAATACGTTCGCGTCCTGGCAAGCGCTGCCAGGCACAACATTCGTCAGACTTCATCGCTTTCAGGCTGTTGAACCGTGTGATTGTCTTATCCATCAGAGAAAGCTACCACTTACCGCAATCGACCGGCTCGTATTCATTGGCGATGGCCGCTGGAGGCGGAAATTGTGCAAGAACGGCTACTGCAGCGACCCGAATCGGGCCATCAGACAACACCGAATCAAGTCCTATTTCAGTTTGCCGACCTCCTTCAAAAGGTCCGAGAACGCGACCGCCTGTACCTGTTTCGCCAACGGGAAGGTTATCTCCCCAGCGTGCACCACATACAGCTGGCTGAGTTTCAGGTCCACCATCGCCGATCTCATCGACGGCGTGAGCGCCGGTGCCGTCGTCCGTTTCACTTCGACGCCAATCCGCCGCGCGCCACGTACCACCAGCAGGTCCAGTTCCGCACCGGCATGGGTGCGCCAGAAATAACACTCGTGCGGCGCGGCATCCAACGCTCGGATGACCTGGTCGATCACGAAGCCCTCCCAAGAGGCACCCACTTTGGAATGCATTTCCAGCTGACGCTCGCTGCGGATGTCGAGCAAGGCATGTAGCAGGCCAGTATCGCGAACATAGATCTTCGGCGCCTTGACCTGACGCTTACCGAGGTTCTCATGCCACGGTTGCAGCTGGCGCATCACGTACGCATCCGTCATTTTGTCCAGGTAGCTCCGCACCGTAGTATCCGAGAGACCCATGGAGCGCCCGATCTCCGAGGCATTCCACACCTGCCCATGGCCGTGCGCTAGCATGGACCAGAAGCGGCGCATGGCCTGGGCACCGGCGGAGATACCGAATTGCGGCAGCTCTCGATCCAAAAACGTACGCAGAAACTGCTCCAACCACTCGAAACATGCGGCTTCCGAGCGCACCAGGAAGGCGCGCGGGAAACCGCCCCGTAGCCACAGCCTGTTCCACTGCTTGTTCGGTACCTCCGCAAGGCCCAGCCCCGGCAGGAGGTGGTAGGCAATGCGGCCGGCCAGCGATTCGGAACTCTGGCGCAGTAACTGCGGCGAGGCGCTTCCCAGCACAAGGAACCGCGCCCGCACTGGACGCCGGTCCGCAAGTACCCTTAGGCTCGGGAACAGTTCCGGACGGTTCTGCACCTCATCGAGTATCACCAACCCCCGGAGGCCACCCAACGCCAGCATGGGGTCGGCCAGGCGGGCGACTGCCGCCGGATCCTCAAGATCGAAACGCGTGACATCGACCTTGGAGTTGCGCGCAATGGCGGCAGCGAGCGTCGTCTTGCCGACCTGTCGCGCACCCAACAGGCCGACGACCGGAAATCGACCGAGCAGCCGCGCGACGGTCTGAAGATGGAAGGGGCGCTCGATCACCCTCGGATACTACCTTGAAATCTCGGTTTGTGAAACCGATCTTTCAAGGCCCGCAGCCCCCCTCACTCCCACTCAATCGTCGCCGGCGGCTTCCCCGAAACGTCGTACACCACCCGCGAAATCCCCGCCACTTCGTTGATCACGCGGTGCACGACGCGATCCAGAAATTCGTACGGCAATCGAGCCCATCGCGCGGTCATGAAATCGATGGTCTCCACCGCGCGCAGCGCAATCACATAATCGTAGCGCCGCCCATCGCCCATGACGCCGACCGAGCGCACCGGCAGAAACACCGCGAACGCCTGACTCACCTTGTCGTACAGATCGTGCCGTAGGAGCTCCTCGATGAAAATCGCATCCGCCCGGCGCAGCAAATCGGCGTGCTGCTTGCGAATTTCACCGAGGATGCGCACGCCCAATCCGGGACCGGGGAATGGATGGCGATGCACCATGTGCTTTGGTAACCCGAGTTCCAGCCCCAGCCTGCGCACCTCGTCCTTGAACAACTCGCGCAGCGGCTCGAGCAGCTTGAGCTTCATGCGCTCCGGCAAGCCGCCGACATTGTGGTGCGACTTGATCACATGCGCCTTGCCGGTCTTGGCGCCGGCCGATTCGATCACGTCCGGATAGATCGTGCCTTGCGCGAGCCATTTGACGTCCTCGAGTTTCGCGGCCTCTTCATCGAAGACCGCGATGAATTCGCGCCCGATGATCTTGCGTTTCTGTTCCGGATCCGCTTCGCCCTCGAGCGCCGCGAGAAACCGCTGCTCGGCGTCCACCCGGATCACGCGCACGCCCATGTGCTCCGCGAACGTCGCCATGACCTGATCGCCCTCGCCGAGCCGCAGCAGCCCGTGATCCACGAACACGCAGGTGAGTTGCGCGCCGATCGCCCGATGCAGCAGCGCCGCCAGCACCGAGGAATCCACTCCGCCCGAGAGGCCGAGCAGCACCTTGTCTTCGCCCACCTCCGCGCGGATTCGCGCCACGCTGTCCTCGATGATGTTGCCCGTGGCCCAGTTCGCCGCACAGCCGGCGATCTCCCGTACGAAGCGCCGCAGAATCTCCCCGCCCTGCAGGCTATGCGTCACCTCCGGGTGAAACTGCAGCCCGTAGAAGCGCCGCGACTCATCGGCCATCGCCGCGAGCGGCGCATTGTCGCTCGCGCCGATGACCTTGAATCCCGGCGGCAGCGTGACGACGCGATCGCCGTGGCTCATCCACACGTCGAGCACGCGCCGCCCTTGCGCGTCCCGATTGTCTTCGAGCCCATCGAGCAGGCGCGAGTCCGCCGTCGGCCGCACTTGCGCGGCGCCGAACTCCCGATGGTGCGATGATTCGACCTGGCCGCCGAGCTGCGCGGCCATGGTCTGCATGCCGTAGCAAATGCCGAGCACGGGAACGCCCAGCGAAAATACTTCCTGCGGCGCTTCCGGGCCCTTGACGTCGTACACCGATTCCGGACCGCCGGACAAGATGATGGCCTTCGGCGCGAAGCGCTCGATCTGCGCGGCCTCGACATCGCAGGGAAGGATTTCCGAATACACACCGAGTTCCCGCACGCGCCGCGCAATCAACTGAGTGTATTGGGCGCCGAAATCGAGGATGAGGATCCGGTCCGCGTGGATATCCGTATCCGGCATCAACCGATCCGGTAGTTGGGCGCTTCTTTGGTGATGGTCACATCGTGCACGTGACTCTCGCGAACGCCGGCGCTCGTGATCCGCACGAACTGCGGCCGCGTGCGCATCTCCTCGATGCTGCTGCTGCCCGTGTATCCCATGGCCGCGCGCAAGCCGCCCGACAGCTGATGCAGAATCGCGACCAGGCTCCCCTTGTACGGCACGCGCCCCTCGATGCCTTCCGGGACCAGTTTTTCCAATTCGCTCGTCGTGTCCTGAAAATACCGGTCGCTCGAGCCATGTGCCTGCGCCATTGCGCCCAGCGATCCCATGCCGCGGTACGCTTTGTAGGAACCGCCTTGGTAGAGCTCCACATCGCCCGGCGATTCCTCGGTGCCGGCGAACATGCCGCCGATCATGACGCAGTGCGCACCGGCCGCGAGCGCCTTGGCGATGTCGCCCGAGTAGCGGATTCCGCCGTCGCCGATCACCGGCACGCCGGTTCCTTCCAGCGCCTTGGCCACGCGCGCGATCGCGCTGATTTGCGGCACACCGACGCCCGCGATGACGCGCGTGGTGCAGATCGATCCCGGCCCGATGCCGACCTTGACAGCGTCCGCGCCATGCTTGACGAGGTCGAGCGCCGCCTCCGCAGTCACGATATTGCCGCCGATCACCTGAATGTCCGGGTACTTCTTCTTGATTTTCGCGACCATCTCGAGCACGCCGCGCGAGTGCCCGTGCGAGGTGTCGACCACGACCACATCGACGCCCGCCTCGCGCAGTGCCGCGACGCGCTCCAACGTATCCGGTGCGGTGCCGACGGCCGCGCCGACGCGAAGGCTCCCGACGCTGTCCTTGCACGCATTCGGAAATTCCGTCGCCTTCTGAAAATCCTTCACCGTGATCATGCCCTTCAATTCATGATCGTCCGCCACCACCAGCACCTTTTCGATGCGGTGTTTGTGCAGCAACGCGAGCACCTGTTCTTTTGGCGCGTTCTCGCGCACGGTGATCAACCGCTCTTTCGGGGTCATCACCGAGGAGACGGGGGCGTCGAGTTTGGTTTCAAACCGCAGATCGCGGTGCGTGACGATGCCGACCACCCGGGTGCCGATCACCACCGGCACGCCGGAAATATTCTTCGCGCGCGTGAGTTCGATCACCTCGCGAATCGTCATGTCGGGTTTGACCGTGATCGGGTCGCTGATGACGCCGCTCTCAAACTTCTTCACACGATCCACCTGACGCGACTGATGATCGATCGACATGTTTTTGTGGATTATCCCGATCCCGCCTTCCTGGGCAATCGTGATGGCCAGGCGCGCCTCGGTCACGGTATCCATGGCAGCGGATACCACCGGCAAATTGACGCGGATTTCGCGGGTTAACTGGCTGGCCAGGGATACTTCGCGGGGCAGGACTTCGGAATAGGCCGGCACGAGCAGCACATCGTCGAACGTGAGTGCCTCTTCAAGAATACGCATAGGTAGCGTTCACTGATTCACTTAAGAGGCGGCGCATTGTACCTTGCGACCGGGGTTGGGTAAACCGCTATCATTGGCCATGCAGAAAGCCGGCGCCACCTCCCTCCCCTCTCCGCCGGACCGCGATATTTACAGCGTTTCGCGGCTCAATCGCGAAGTCCGGGTGCTGCTCGAGCGCGGCTTCGGCAGCCTGTGGCTCGAGGCGGAAATCTCCAATTTCTCGAGACCCAGCTCGGGACATTGGTATTTCTCGCTCAAGGATGCCACCGCTCAGGTGCGCTGCGCCATGTTCCGCCAGCGAAATATGCTGTGCGCGTTCACCGTGCGGGACGGCCAAAAGGTATTGGTCCGCGCGCGCATCGGGCTCTACGAACCGCGCGGCGAGTATCAACTCATCGTCGATCACTTGGAAGACGCCGGTCTCGGCGCATTGAAGCGGCAGTTCGAAGAATTGAGCGCGAAACTCCGCGCGGAGGGTCTGTTCGCCGCGGAGCGCAAACGCTCGCTGCCGGCCCTGCCGAAGCGGATCGGCGTCATCACCTCACCCACCGGCGCCGCGGTCCGCGACATCGTGCACGTCCTGGCGAGGCGCTTTCCGGCGACCGCCGTGTTGATCTACCCGGTCCCCGTCCAAGGCGCACAAGCCGCGGCGGAAATTGTGATCGCGCTCGGGCTCGCGGCGCGCCGCGCCGAGTGCGACGTCTTGATTCTGGCTCGCGGCGGCGGTTCGCTCGAGGATCTCTGGGCATTTAACGACGAACGACTGGCGCGCGCGATCGCGGCTTCGCCCATCCCGGTGATCACCGGCATCGGCCATGAGGTCGATTTCACCATCGCCGACTTTGCCGCCGATGTACGCGCGCCCACGCCGTCAGCAGCCGCCGAATTGGTCGTTCCGGATGCCGAAGAATGGCACCAAGGTTTCGTTCGTGCCGGCGCACGCTTGCAGCGCTGCATGAGCCGGCGGCTCGAGGAACATCGCAATCGCCTGCGCTGGCTCACGGGTCGCTTGGGCCAGGTGAGTCCAACCGCGCGTTTGAGCGCGCGCGCGCAGCGCTTGGATGAACTCGAGCAGGCGCTGCTGCGGGCATGCCGTCACGTCCTCAATTCGCGGCGCTCCGCACTGCGCGACGCACAAAGTCGGTTGTGGCAGGCAAGCCCGGTCGGCCGCGTGCGCGATGCGGCTTCGCGTCACGCTGCGCTCGGTGCCCGGCTGCGGGCAGCCGGCCTCGAACAAACCCGTCGCGCACGCGAGCGGCTGGTGCCGCTGGTGCGTACTTTGAACGCGGTGAGTCCGCTCGCCACGCTCGAGCGCGGCTACGCCATCGTCAGCATCGAGGGCGGTCAAATCCTGCGCGATGCCGCGGAGGCGCGCCCGGGTACCCTCATCGAAGCGCGGCTCGCGCGCGGCAGCGTTCGCGCCACAGTCGAAGGCCGCGGCGAAGACCCAGCAGTACAAGGCGAAGACAAGTCATGATCTTTCCGCTGCATTCTCGCACCGCACGACAGGCGCTGCGCGCCGCCTCATGCCTGGTGTTCATGTGCCCTGTCACGGGCTTCAGCTTCGACCTGCCGCAAGAAAATGCCGTGCCCGGCGGGGTCAAGATCATTCGGCTCGACCTCAACGGTCCCATGCCTTATGTGGAGTCCGACGATCACCGCGCCCTCGTGATTCAGGACGGCGTGTATTGGGTGGCGGTGGTCGGCATACCCTTGTCGGCGCCGCTTGGAATTCGCCACGTGAGCGTGCGCGGGTCGGACGGCGTCGAAACCGTCGACTTCTTCGTGACCGACAAGCGCTACACGAGCCAGTCGCTGAAAGTGGCGCCGGCTCAGGTCGATCTATCGGCCAAGGATCTCGCGCGCGTCACCCGTGAGCGAGTCCGCATCGATCAAGCGCTGAGCCACTGGACCGAACCGCCGCCGGAATCCCTCCGCCTGCCGCAACCCGTACCCGGACCACGCAGCAGCTCGTTCGGCTCGCGCCGCGTTTTCAACGGCCAATCCCGCAATCCGCATAGCGGCATGGATATTGCGGCGCCGAGCGGCGCTGCCGTGCTCGCGCCCATCGCGGGTACGGTGGTCGATACGGGCGAGTATTTCTTCAACGGCAACACGGTGTTTCTCGATCACGGCCGCGGCCTGATCAGCATGTATTGCCACTTGAGCGCCATCGACGTGATGCCCGGCCAACGCGTCGCGGCCGGGACCCGGCTTGGCGCCGTCGGCATGACCGGCCGCGCCACGGGACCCCATCTGCACTGGGGCTTGAGCCTCAATCGCGCCTGGGTAGACCCCGAATTGTTCCTGCCTTAGCGGGTTTCCGCGGCCTTACGGTACGCCCGCGCCGCCGGCCAAAATTTGCTCGACCGTCGCCCCTTCCACCGGCGGTGTCGCGAGCGCAGCGTGGCGCAGGCGCGCACTGTGCTCTTGCACGGCTGCTCCGGAAGGCTGCATCTCGATCTGCCCCTGGAAAAACGCGCCTTCGGTGATCCCCACCCGCGGTGCGAAGACGTTGCCCTTGACCTTCGCGGTGGCGCGAATGCTCACCGATTCGGTCGCGTACAAATCCCCTTCCACCTTGCCGTCGATGACGATGACGCGGGCGCGAATGTCGCCCTTCATCGACCCGTCGGTGCCCACCGTGAGGCTCTGGGTGTGAGTGATCGAACCTTCCACGCTACCCTGGATGATCAGGTCTTCCTGGGCCGACAACTCGCCGCGAAAACGCAGCGTCGGGCCGAGCACCGATGCGCGCGCAGCAGGCTCAGGGGCCCTGACTTCATGCGCACGCGCTTCGGTCACGCGCGGCGTCGGCGCCGGCGTCCGGGGTTCAGGTCGCGGTTCCCGCGGTTCGGGCCGGGTGATCGAGGGTTCGGGTGCGGCGGATCGGCCGGTGGCATTGGCATTCATCATGAGAGTCTCTCCATCGAGGGGTTTCTTAAACCACGACATTGTTAAGTGGCACCGCCGGCGTACTTGGCCAAGCGCACAGTGTCATTCTTACCGAGCTGCTGGCCGGCCTTCTTAGCGTCCATGTCGATGCTGCCGCTGAAATTCGCGCCTTCCTGGATGCTGACGCTGGGCGCGAAAATGTTGCCGCACACCTTGGCGGTCTCCTTCACGAGCACGGATTTATCCGCCGTCAGGTCGCCGTCGACCGTGCCCTCCACAATGATCAGTTGCGCCCGTATATTGGCCTTCACCGTCCCCTGGACCCCCACGGTCAGGCGTTGCGTGTGGGTGATCGATCCCTCGATGCGCCCCTGGATCAGCAAATCCTCTTCAGCGGAAAGATCGCCCTTGAAATAGAGCGTCGGACCGAGGATCGAAGCACGGTCAGTCGCGCTGTTATAGGGATTGCTCATGCAGGTATCTCCTTGGAGAAAGACTTCGGAAATGAACTGTGAGACTACCCCCCATAATCACTCATCGACTGCGAGTTTCATCACGAAACAAAGCTTCGAAATGTCTAACGTGGCGGCTGTCGCCAAAAGCGGACGCCCCACACGCGCCGGCGCAGGCGGCGGCGCAGGCGGCGGCGCTGGCGGCGGCGCGCTACCCTCTATTCCGCGCTCGCCACCGGCGCCCGCGCGTCAGGACTTCTCAGGACTACCCGGGTCGCGCTTCGATGATGATTGCAGCCGCAAATAGTCGTTCAACGTGTGCGCGAGCGACACGAAGTCCGATGGAATCATCAGCACCGTGGTGCTGTTGTTCTCGGCACCGACCTCCGAAATCATTTGCATGCGCCGCAATTCCAGCGCAGCGGGATTCGACGCGATGTGGCCTGCAGCGGCGGAGAGTTTCACCGACGCCTCGAGTTCTGCCTCCGCCTTGATGATGCGCGCCCGCTTTTCGCGGATCGCCTCGGCCTGCATCGCCATCACTTGCTGCATGGCCTTGGGAAGTTCGACGTCTTTCATCTCGAAGCGCTGTACTTCCAGCCCCCACGCCGCGGTCGACCCTGAGATATTCTCGCCGAGCAACGTATTGATCTTGTTGCGCTCCTGCAAGATTTCATCCAGATCATGCTGGCCGATGATGTTGCGCAATCCCGTCAGTGCGAGCTGATACACCGCCGCCGGCGCGTCCGCGACCTCGATCACCGATCTGGACGCATCGACGATGCGGTACCAGAGCACCGCGTTCACCTTGATCGTGACGCTGTCGCGCGTGATCGTTTCCTGCTGCTCCGCCGAGACCGTGCGCGTGCGGATATCGACGCGGACCGCGCGCTCGATGTTCAAGGGAATGATCCAGTACAACCCAGGGCCGCGCAGCCCGTTGTAGCGCCCGAGCCGGAACACCACGCCGCGCTCATATTCCTGCGCCACGCGCAGGCCCGACAGCGCGATGACGATCAACGCGACCAGCAGCAGGTCCAGCAAGGGAAGCATAGCGACCTAGTGTAACCGGTTATTCCATCCATAAAACAGCGTGTTCATGCTCGTGCTCACGCTCACCGCACCCGACGGCGTGCGAGTCAATGCAATTGCTCGGGCCGCGCCGTGTAACGCTGGATATCAGTCAGCTTTGTTCCCGGAATTCGCTGTAGCAGTCGGCCGAGAGGCATACCGGTAGAGGTCGGCTGTACCTTCGAATTCGCAAGCTGTAGCAGTCCTTCGCGAGGCATCCTTGGGGTCCTCAGCTTCACTCTTAATGCCTTGAGCAGATGGCCGCATTTCCAAGGACCAGTAATATTTAATATGACGCCCTCTCGGAAATCTCGTCAAGCAGACTATCTCGCGTGTTCACGCAGAAAGAGTGTTGCCGACAACTCCGTCGCCACGGATAGGCCCGGCGCCGCCACACGACCCCCGTCGCCGTGGACGACCCGTCGCCACCAGGCCCTCGCCACCCGCGCTACTCGATGCTTTCCCCGTGCAGCGCGATGTCGAGGCCCTCGCGCTCCTGATCCTCGGTGACCCGCAGGCCGATGGTCTTGTCGATGATCTTGAGAATCACGAAGCTCACGACGAAGCCGTAGATGACCGTGGTGCCGACGCCCCAGAGCTGCGTGAGCACCGAGCCGTCCGAGCCGCTCAACTCCTTGCTCGCGAACACGCCGGTGAGCAGCGCCCCGATGATGCCGCCGATCCCGTGCACGCCGAAGGCGTCTAAGGAGTCATCGTAGCCCAAGGCGGCTTTGAGCGAGGTCGCGGCAAAGAAGCACACGACGCCGGCCACCACCCCTATAGCCACAGCGGGGCCGGGGTAGACGAACCCGGAAGCGGGCGTGATCGCGACCAGGCCGGCGACGGCACCGGAGGCGATGCCTAGGAC
>Ga0209611_10013189_pt1 | contig 11414 bp, 9 predicted proteins | sample S1TSphgellanicum_3_FD_187693 | JGI IMG/M metagenome (GOLD analysis project Ga0209611, IMG submission 187693) | Host-associated microbial communities from peat moss isolated from Minnesota, USA - S1T2_Fc - Sphagnum magellanicum MG (SPAdes) (version 2) | ecosystem: Host-associated > Plants > Peat...
AACCTTGCGGCCGTGATTGCCGGCACAACCTGTGGAATGATGGTCGCCAACGTGCCGGTCATTTTCCTGGGCAACGAGTTCGCCCAGCGACTGCCACTGAAGGCCATCCACTACGCGGCGGCCGGGCTGTTCGCCGTCGTCGGCGTGATCTTCGTGGTGCGGGCGCTGCGCGCTGCAGCCTAATCAAGCGCCAGCCAGATCTCGTTGCGCCGCAGGAACCAGGGTTTCCAGGGCGGGTCGTAGCGCGCCCAGATCGGATCGCCGTGCCAGGAGAGGCCCTCGCGGGCAAGATCCTGCTTCAGCGCCGCGAGCTGCTCGCGGTAGTTACTCTGCGACCAGGTGCCGGAGTAGCGGATCACGGCCACGGTGCGCGCCGGCATCTGCCTGAGCGTGACGCGCGGGTCGTTCGGCTGCGGGAGTGTCGCCAGCGTCCAGCCTGCGGGCATCGCGAACTGGATCGCATAGGCACCAGGCACTGCGGTTTGCGCGACCGGCGCCGTCATCGCGATGGCGCTCGGCGACTGAGCTACCGGCGCGGTCATCTCGATGCTGCGTGCACCCTGGTTCTGGCCGAAGATGTAGGCCGCCAGGATGCGAAAGCCCTGGTTGCCGGCTTCCTCGGCCGGCGCGCTGACGATGGTCTCGGCCACCAGGTAGGGTGCGTAGCGGCGTACCTCGAAGCCGTCGTAGCTGTGAACGACGCTATAGGCGGGTTCTTCGATGGCCATGGCGGCAGTGCACGCTGTCAGTAACAGGTACAGGATCAGCAAACGGTAGCGAATCATCGCAGGCTTCATGGTAGGAATCCTTTTCGGTGTGGTCGGCATCTCAGGCACCAGCGGCCGCACCGGCGACGTGGCGGTCGAGTTCGCCGACCAGCGCCGCCAGCGAGCGCAGCGGCGCCGTGCACTGGCTGCCGCGACACACATAGGCGATCGGTGCGTCGCCCGGCGGCTTGGACGCCAGCGCCGGCGGCAGGCCGGTGGCATCGGCGGGTACCGCGAGCAGCCAGCGCCGCGGCGCGAACACCGCGTTGAGTTCGCGCTGCCAGGGCTGCAACGCCTGGGCGCTGCCGCGCAGGATCACGATCTGCGGCGGATCGAGGTAGTCCTCGAGCGCAAGCAGCATCGATGCATGGCTTTCCGGGTACTTGAGCAATGCCGGCCAGGCGGCGCGCAGCGTGCGCTCGGCGGCCGCAAGGTAGCGCGTCTCGCCCAGCAGGTAGCCGAGTCGCAGCAGCGCGCGCGCTGCTGTCGCGTTGCCGGCCGGGATCGCCTCATCGCTGAAGGACTTCGGGCGGCTGATCAGCGCCTCCGAGTCGTCGGCGGTGAAGAAAAACCCGCCAACGTGCGCGTCCTCGAAATGCCGCAGCATCAGCTCCGCCAGCTCGCAGGCCCAGGCCAGGTGTCCGGCATCGAAGCGCACGCTGGCGAGTTCGAGGATCGCGTCCAGCAGGAACGCATGGTCATCCAGGTAGGCCGCCAGGCGCGCCTCGCCGTGTGCGCTGGTCGCGAGCAGCCGGCCGCCCTGCCAGTGCACGCGCCGCAGGAAGCGCAGCGCGGCGTCGGCGGCATCCGCGTAATCCTCGCGGCCCAGGCAACGGGCCGCGGTCGCCAGGCCCGCGATCGCCAGCGCGTTCCAGCTCGCCAGCACCTTGTCGTCGAGCCCGGGTCGCACGCGCGTGCCGCGCAGCTGCAGCAGCGTGGTGCAGGCGCCGGACAGCTCGGCGCGCACCACGTCCACCGGCAGCTGATGCTTCCCGGCGATGGCATCCAGCCCCGAGCGCACGCACAGGTGCCACGCGCCCTCGAAATTGGCCGGCCCGTCGAGGCCGAAGCGCGCAGCGAACAGTGGGTACTGCGGTGCCGTAAGCGCCTGCTGGACCTCATCGCGCTGCCACACATAGAAGCGGCCCTCGTGGCCGTCCGAGTCGGCATCCAGGCTCGAGTACAGCGCGCCGTCGCTGCTGCGCAGCTCGCGCAGCAGCCATTCGACGGTGCGCTCGGTGGTCTCGGCAAACAGCCGCTCGCCGGTCGCCGCCGCGGCCTCCGCGTACAGGCCCAGCAACAGCGCGTTGTCGTACAGCATCTTCTCGAAATGCGGGATCTCCCAGCGCGCGTCGACCGAATAGCGACAGAAGCCGCCCCCGACCTGGTCGAACAGTCCGCCCTCGGCCATGCGCGTCAGGCTCAACGTCGCCATGTACAGCGCCTGCAGGTCGGGGGCGTCGTCGGCAGCGCTCGCGTGCCAGGCGCGCAGCAGCCGGGCCAGCCCCGGCGCGTGCGGGAATTTTGGCGCCGCGCCGAAGCCGCCGTATTCGCCGTCGAAGCTCTGTTCCAGCCGGGCGCGGCAGCTCGCCAGCGGCTCGGCATTGAGGCGCACGCCGCTGGCGGCCGGCGGATTGAGATCCTGCAGCGCGGCGACGATCTGCGCCGCGGGTGCCCGCAACTGCTCCAGGTGCTCGTGGTAGTAGTTGGCGACCTGCGTCAGCAGGTCGCGGAACGCCGGCAGTCCGAAGCGCGCCTCGCGCGGAAAGTAGGTGCCGCCGAAGAACGGCCGCTGGTCATCGTGCATCAGGAACATCGTCAGCGGCCAGCCGCCGCCGCGCCCGGTGAGCATCTGGTGCGCGAGCTGGTACAGGCGATCGAGGTCGGGACGCTCCTCGCGATCGACCTTGATGCTGATGTAGCGCTGGTTCATCACCGCCGCGGTGGCGGCGTCCTCGAACGATTCGTGCGCCATCACGTGGCACCAGTGGCAGGCGGCGTAGCCGATCGACAGCAGGATCGGCTTGCATTCGCGCTGCGAGCGCTCGAGCGCCTCGCTGCCCCACGGGTACCAGTCCACCGGGTTGTGCGCGTGCTGGCGCAGGTACGGGCTGGTCTGGTCCGCGAGCCGGTTGGCTGGCGGCGCGGTCAGTTTGTCCATGGGTGCGCCGCTGATTTCCAGTAAAATGGCGCGCCACTATAATGGATAGACACCCCACCGATGGCAGTTGTCGCCGAGGATTCCGCTACCCCGAGCGCGCTTGCTGCGCTGCCGGTCCTGCGCCTGAAGCGCGGCGAGGATCGGCGGCTGCGTGCCGGTCATCTGTGGGTGTTCTCCAACGAAGTGGACAACAAGGCGACGCCGCTGGCCGGCTTTGCAGTCGGCGGCATGGCGCGGGTGCTGTCGGAGCGCGACCTGTTTCTCGGCTACGCCTACGTCAATCCGCATGCGCTGATCTGCGCCCGCATCCTGAGCCGCAGCGCGCAGCATCCGCCCGACCGTTCATGGCTCGAGCACCGGCTCAAGGTGGCGCTGGCGCTGCGCGAGCGCATCTACAGCGCGCCCTACTACCGCTGGGTGTTCGGCGAGTCCGATGGCCTGCCCGGGCTGGTGCTGGATCGCTATGGCGAGGTGATCGTCGGCCAGATTGCCACTGCCGGGATGGAAGCGTGGCACGAGCAGATCGAGGAAGCCGTTGCCAGCGTGCTCGCGCCGCAGGCGCTGGTATGGAAGAACGACGGCGGTGCGCGCGAGCTCGAGCAGTTGCCGCGGCAGCTGCTGACGCCGATCGGGCGTGCGCCGGAGGAGCTGCAGGTGCTCGAGAGCGGACTGAGCTTCAGTGCGCCGCTGGCCGCGGGGCAGAAGACCGGCTGGTTCTTCGACCAGAGCGGCAATCGCGAGCAGTGGCGGCGACTGATCTCCCCCGGTGCGCGCGTGCTGGACGTGTGCAGCTATGCCGGCGCCTGGGCGATCATGGCGTTGACGCACGGTGCGCGCGAGGCGCTGTGCGTTGATTCCTCGGAGGGCGCGCTGGCGGTGGCGGCACGCAACGCCGCCGCCAATGGCGTGGTGGTGGGCACGCAGCGCGGCGATGCGTTCGAAGTTCTGGATGAGCTGGTACGGCGCGGCGAGCGCTACGATGCGATCGTGCTCGACCCGCCGGCGTTCATCAAGCGCAAGAAGGACATTCCGCGCGGCCAGGCGGCCTACCGCAAGCTCAACCAGATTGCGATGCGGCTGCTGGAGCGAGATGCGCTGCTGGTGAGCTGCTCGTGCTCCTATCACCTGGGCGCCGATGAGCTGCTGGGCCTGATCCAGTCGGCTGCCCGGCAGACCAGCCGCTTCGTGCAGGTGATCTACAGCGGCGGTCAGTCATTCGATCATCCGGTGCACCCCGCGATCGAGGAGACACGGTACCTGAAGGCATTTTTCTGCCGAGTCACGCGCGAGTGAGGCGCAACCGGTAGAATTCGCCGATGCTGCGCTACCCCAACATCGATCCGATTGCCGTGAGCATCGGACCCCTGCACATCCACTGGTACGGGGTCATGTACCTGCTCGGTTTTGCGGGCGCCTGGTGGCTGGCGCGCCGCCGCGCCGCGCAGCCCGGATCCACCTGGACCGCCGCCGACGTGGACGACTTCCTGTTCTACGGGATGCTCGGGGTCATCCTCGGCGGGCGCATCGGCTACGTGCTGTTCTACGGCCTGCCACTGTGGCGCGGCGACTGGCTCTACCCGCTCAAGATCTGGGAAGGCGGCATGTCATTCCACGGCGGCATGCTCGGGGTGCTGGCAGCGGCCTGGATATTCGCCCGCCAGCGCTCGCGTCATGTGTTCGACGTCTACGACTTCGCGGCACCGCTGCCGGGTATCGGGCTGTTCTTCGGGCGACTGGGGAATTTCATCAATGGCGAACTCTGGGGGCGACCCACTGACGTACCGTGGGCGCTGCTGGTGCCAGATCCGAACGGCGGCGCTGCGGTCGCGCGCCATCCCTCGCAGCTGTACGAGGCGACGCTCGAGGGCCTGGTGCTGTTCACGATCGTATGGTGGTACACCAGCCGGCCACGCCCGCGCTACGCCGCATCCGGGTTGTTCCTGATCTGCTATTCGGTGGCGCGCATCCTGGTCGAATTCGTGCGCGAACCCGATGTCGGCATCGGCTACCTGGCGTTCGGCTGGCTGACGATGGGGCAGCTGCTGTCGCTGCCGATGCTGCTGCTGGGAGTCGGGCTGTGGGTCGCGGCCCATCGCCAGCGTGCACCGTCCGGTAATTTCGCCGCCGCGCAATGAAAGCGTACCTGGACCTGATGCGCGCGGTGCGCGATCGCGGCATTCGCAAGGACGATCGTACCGGTACCGGGACGCTGTCGTTGTTCGCGCAGCAGCTGCGCTTCGACCTGGCGAGCGGCTTTCCGCTGCTGACCACCAAGAAGATCCACCTGCCGTCGGTGATCTACGAGCTGCTGTGGTTCCTGCGTGGCGACAGCAACGTCGGCTACCTGCACCAGCATGGCGTGAGCATCTGGGACGAATGGGCGGACGAGCGCGGCGAGCTCGGCCCGGTGTACGGCAAGCAGTGGCGCAGCTGGGGGGCCGCCGACGGGCGGCAGATCGACCAGATCAGCAACACGCTGCAACAGCTGCGCCGCGATCCGGATTCGCGCCGCCTGCTGGTGAGCGCGTGGAACGTCGGCGAACTGGACCAGATGGCGCTCGCTCCGTGCCACGTGCTGTTCCAGTTCCACGTGGCGGCAGGCAAGCTGTCGTGCCAGCTGTACCAGCGCAGCGCCGATATCTTCCTCGGCCTGCCGTTCAACATCGCCTCCTACGCATTGCTGACCTGCATGTTTGCGCAGCAGTGCGAGCTGGCGCCGGGCGAGTTCATCTGGACCGGTGGCGATTGCCACCTGTACCTGAATCACCTGGAACAGGCCGAGCTGCAGCTTGCGCGCACGCCGCTGCCGGCACCGCAGCTGCGCATCCGGCGGCGGCCGGCGAGCCTGTTCGATTACCAGTACGAGGATTTCGAGTTCATGAACTACCAGTTTCACCCGGCCATCCGCGCTCGTGTCGCCGTATGAGCGGGCGGCGCAAGAAGACTGCCGGGCGCAGGACGTCGGGGCGCAAGACGTCGGGGCGCAGGACGTCGGGGCGGCGCAAGAAGACAGTGGCGTCGATCCCGGCGCGACCGGAGCTGATGCGCGTGCGCCGCTCGCGCGTGCACGGCCGCGGGGTCTTCGCGCTGCGCCGCATCCGCAAGGGCACGCGCATCATCGAATACCTGGGCGATCGCGTGTCGCACCGGCAGGCGGACCTGCGCTATGAGCACAAGGACATCGACGACAACCACACGTTCCTGTTCATCGTCGACCGCGGCGTGGTGATCGATGGCGGCGTCAATGGCAACGATGCCCGTTTCATCAATCACTCCTGCGATCCGAACAGCGAGTCGCTGATCGACGATCGCCGTGTCTTCATCGAAGCCATCCGCACCATCCAGCCGGGCGAGGAGATTACCTACGACTACCAGATCGGACGCGACCGCACCGACCCTCCGAACGTGGACGAGATCTTCGCCTGCCGCTGCGGTGCCGGCTCCTGCCGCGGCTCGATGCTGTGGCCACCAAGGCGCAAAGCGCGTGTGGCCAGCAAGTCTTCGACCGCGAGCAAGCCGTCGACCGCGAGCAAGCCACCCAACGCCAGCAAGCCACCCAACGCCAGCAAGCCACGCAGGACGAGTGCCGGGAAGCGGGCGTGAAGAACTCCCGGCTGTCGTCCGCGGCCGTGATCGGCGCGATGGGCGTGGTCTACGGTGACATCGGCACCAGCCCGCTGTATGCGCTCGAGGCATCGCTGACTGCGGCCGGTGCGCCGACCGACCGCCTGGCAGTGCTGGGCGTGCTGTCGCTGATCTTCTGGAGCCTGCTGGTCGTGGTCACGCTCAAGTACGTGGTGCTGATCATGCGCGCCGACAACGAGGGCGAAGGCGGCATCCTGTCGCTGTTCGCTCTGGTGCAGCGAACGCTGGCCGCCGGCAACCGCTGGCAGCGGGTGATCGTGATGCTGGCGGCGCTGGGCGCGGCGCTGTTCTACTGCGATGCCCTGATCACGCCGGCGATCTCGGTGCTGAGCGCGGTGGAGGGGCTGCAGAACCTGAGTCCCGACACCGCGAGCGCGGTCGTGCCGGTGACGCTGATCATCATGATCGGACTGTTTGCGATCCAAAGCCGCGGCACCGAGCGCGTCGGCCGGCTGTTCGGCCCGATCATGCTGGTGTGGTTCCTGGTGCTGGCGGTGACCGGCGTCGTGGCGCTGCAGAAGAACCCGTCGGTACTGGTGGCGATGAGCCCGTCGTACGCGCTGCTGCTGCTGGTGAGCCGGCCGGGCCTGGCGCTCGGCATCCTCGGCGGCGTGTTCCTGGCAATGACCGGCGGTGAGGCGCTGTACGCCGACATGGGACACTTCGGCAAGAAGCCGGTGCGCATCGCCTGGTTTACGCTGGTGTGGCCGGCGCTGGTGCTGAATTACTTCGGCCAGGGGGCGCTGATATTGCGCGACCCCTCGGCGGTGCATAACCCGCTCTACCAGCTGGTGCCGTTGAGCACGCTGCCACTGATGGTGCTGCTGGCGACTGCGGCGACCATCATCGCCTCGCAGGCGACCATCACCGGTGCATTCTCGGTCACGCGCCAGTGCATCCAGCTCGACCTGCTGCCGCGCCTGCGCATCACGCAGACCTCGGCCCACGAGCACTGCCAGATCTACGTGCCGGTGGTCAACTGGTTCGTGTTCATCGCGGTGTGCATGTTCGTGCTGGCGTTTCGCACCTCGGCGGCGCTGGGCGCGGCGTATGGCGCGGCGGTGGCCGGCACCATGTTCATCACTACGCTGCTGGGGATGCAGCTGGCGGTGTCGCAGTGGCATTGGCGCCGCTGGCAGGTCGCGGGCGTGTTTGGTCCGCTGATGTTCGTCGACCTGACCTACCTGGTCGGCAACATGACCAAGTTCACCGAAGGCGCCTGGGTACCGCTGACGCTCGCAGTGATGATGTTCAGCCTGTTCATGGTGTGGCGCAGCGGGCGGCGGCTGCTACGCAGCGCGCTGCGCGCGGTCGCGGTGCCGCTGTCGCAGCTGCCGAAGCTGCTCGAGGGCGTGCCGCGGGTACCCGGCACCGCGGTGTTCCTCGCCAGCGATCCGATGTACGTGCCCACCGCGCTGATGCGCAACCTGGAACACAACCATGTCGCGCACCAGCGCATCGTGTTCCTGAACATGGATATCGCACGCGCGCCACGCCAGGATCCGGCGGATCGCGTGCGCATCGAAATGCTGATGCCCGAGGTGTACGCGGTGACCGCCCGCTTCGGCTTCATGGAGACGCCGGATGTCAGCCTGGCGCTGAAGCAATGCCGCGCGCGCGGACTGAAGCTGTTCGCCCAGGACTGCTCGTTCTTCCTCGGCTGGCACCTGGTGGTGCCACGGCCGCGCGGTGGCTACGAAGGCATGCGGCGGCGGCTGTTCGCGTGGATGCAGCGGCGCAGCGCGCAGGCGGCCGAGTTCTTCCGCATGCCGGAGCGGCGCGTCATCGTGCTGGCGACCCAGGTGGAGCTGTGACCGGTAGAATCGGCGTGCGATGAGCGCGCCACGCGTGGCGCTGGTGGTGGCGATGGCCGACAACGGCGTGATCGGCAGGGATGGCAGGTTGCCATGGCATCTGCCGGACGACCTGAAGTACTTCAAGGTCGTGACCTATGGCAAGCCGGTGCTGATGGGCCGGCGCACGTTCGAATCGATCGGCAAGCCGCTGCCGGGCAGGCGCAACCTGGTGTTGAGCCGCGCCGGCGCCGGACCTGCGTCCCGTCCGGGCGTCGAATACGTGGCCAGCGTCGACCAGGCGCTGGTGCTGGCCGCGGGCGCCGCGGAGCTATGCGTGATCGGGGGTGCCGAGGTGTACGCGCTGGCGCTGCCGCTGGCGTCGCGCATCTACCTGACGCGGGTGCAGTCATTGGTCGAGGGCGACAGGTATTTTCCGCTGCGCGATTTTTCCGGCTGGCGCGAGAGCGAATCGGTATTGCACGCGGCCGATGAACGCCATGCCTACGCCATGAGCTTCCAGACGCTGGAGCGTTGCTGAGGGTCGCGCGCCATCAGTAGGCGGTCAGCATCTGGCCAGTGTGCGGCGTTATCGCAGCGCCACCGGCGCCAGTGAATTGCACCGGCACCGATTCGGCGCGCATGCCGGCATTGCGCAGCACCGCGAAATGCAGGTGCGGACCGGTGGACAGGCCGGTGTTGCCGGAGTTGGCTATGTACTGTCCGCGCAGCACGCTCTGCCCCGGCCGTACACGCAGCGATTCCCAATGCAGGTGCGCGTACAGGCCGATGGTGCCGTCGTCGTGCAGGATCTCCACCATGTTGGCCTGGTCGATCATGGCGGCATCGGCGCCGCCCCGGAACGAATCGTGCCGCACGTTGATGACGGTGCCTTCGCGCGCCGCGTAGATCGGCGTGCCATCCGGTACCGCGATGTCCAGCGCGTACTGGCTGTCCGGCGTCGTATGCGTCAGGCGCGACGGATAGGCCTGCGACACCCGGAAGCTCGATCCGAGTGCGAACGGCACACGATACGGCTGCTGCGGCCGGTGCACGGCTCCGGGCTTGCCGAGCACCGCGCGCCAGGAGAATCGAAAGCCGACCACGTCGGCCCCGGCGAACGGCGCCTGCAGCAGCGCCTGGCTCGACCCGGGAGCAAGGTCGGCGTGATAGCCGCCGCCGTAGTCCGCCGGCGCCGGCGGCAGCGCGACGTTGCCGACGCTGTCGACACGTAGCGCATACTCGACTTCACAGGCGCACTCGTTGATGGCCACCAGCCGCAGCTCGCCGCCCGCTACGTCCTGTTCCACCGTGATGCGCGGTGCACGGGCTTCCACCGTCACCGTCATGGTCTCGGCCCGTGTGCCGCCAGGGGGTGGCTGGTCGGTATATACCCAGGCGCCGCTGGCGTCGCGATACTTGTAGAGCGATTGGGCGTACAGCGCGGCACTGGTCCCCGCCAGCGCCAGCGCCAGCGCCAGCGCCAGCGCCAGCGCCAGTGCGATGGCATATCCAAGGGCACACCCGAGCGCGCGAAGGCGACGCGGCATCGCGTGAGCTTGCTACCGCGCTGACGAACTCGTCAGACCGCGATACTCGAGCAGCGGCTCGATGTCGGGCGGGCCGCCATAGAACTGCTGAAACAGCTTCTGCGGATCCTCGGTGCGGCCGCGCGACAGGATCTTCTCGCGCAGCGTGTCGCCGTTGGCGCGCGTCAGCCCGCCGCGGCGCATCAGCCAGGCGCCGGTGTCGCGCGCCAGCACTTCGCTCCACAGGTACGCGTAGTAGCCGGCGGAGTAACCGCCGGAGAAGATGTGCAGGAAGTACGGCGAGTGATAGCGCGGCGGCACCGGTCCGCAGGTCAGTCCGTGGCGCTTCAGAGCCGCGGCCTCGAAGCTCATCACCTGGTCGGCCGTCGGCGCGTCGCCTGCGTCGAGCTGGTGCCAGGACTGGTCGATCGCGGCGGCTTCGATGTATTCGGTGGTCAGGTAGGCCTGGTCGAAATTCTGCGCCGCCAGCACCTTGTCGAGCAGTGCCTGCGGCATAGGCTCACTGCTGGCGTAGTGGCGCGCGAAGTTTGCCAGCACCGACGGCTCGCGCGCCCACATTTCATTGTATTGCGACGGATATTCGACGAAATCACGCGGCACGTTGGTGCCGGACAGCAGCGGGTATTCGACGCTCGAGAGCATGCCGTGCAACGCGTGGCCGAATTCGTGAAACAGCGTACGTACTTCGTCGAAGCTCAGCAGCGTCGGCTCTCCGGCCGCCGGCGGCGGGATATTGAGGGTGTTGACCACCACCGGCTTCAGGCCGAGCAGCCGCGACTGCGTGACGAAGCTGTCCATCCAGGCGCCGCCCTGCTTGTTGTCGCGCGCGTAGTAGTCGGCCAGGAACAGTGCCAGCGGTGCGCCATCGGCGTCGAACACCTCGAACAGCCGCGCGTCCTGCTGGTACAGCGGCAGGTCGAAACGCTCCTTGAATGTCAGGCCATGCAGTTCGTGGGCGACGTGGAACAGCCCGTCGTACACCACGCGGTTGAGCTCGAAGTAGGGCCGGACCTGCGCCACGTCGAAATCGTAGGTCGCCTTGCGCAGCTGTTCCGAGTAGTAGTCCCAGTCCCAGGGCTGCAGCGTGAAACTCTCGCGCTGCTGCGCGGCGCACTGCGTGTCGATCAGCTGCTGCAGCTGCGCGGCGCGCTGGCGGGCGCCGTGCAGCGCGGCGCCGGCGATCCGGCGCAGCATCGCGTCGACCGCCTGCGCATTGCCGGCGGTCTCGTCGCGCAGCACATAGGCGGCGTGGTTCGGATAGCCGAGCAGCCGCGCGCGCTGCGCACGCAGCCGCACCACCTGGGCGATGATCGCGGTGTTATCGCTGGCGCCGCCGACTGCCCGGGCGATCGATGCCTGGTAGATGCGCTGGCGCAGCGCGCGGCAGTGCAGTTGCGTGAGCGCCGGCTGCGTAGTCGTATTCTGCAGTGCAATCAGCCATTTACCGGCCAGGCCGCGTGCCGTGGCGGCATCCGCCGCCGCCACGATCTGCGGCGCG
>Ga0209611_10013191_pt1 | contig 11413 bp, 5 predicted proteins | sample S1TSphgellanicum_3_FD_187693 | JGI IMG/M metagenome (GOLD analysis project Ga0209611, IMG submission 187693) | Host-associated microbial communities from peat moss isolated from Minnesota, USA - S1T2_Fc - Sphagnum magellanicum MG (SPAdes) (version 2) | ecosystem: Host-associated > Plants > Peat...
CATTGACTTTAATTGACTCTATATTTCCATCTTTTTTTGTCTATACAACCTTTTTGTCTCCATCTCATGTTCACATACCTTTAATGTTTATATTTTCCTTTAGGTTTTCCTTTTCCATTTCTATTTGTTTTTGGTTTTTTTTCCATGTCCTTGTTGTTATGGTCTATTGCTAGCTAGTAGTATGGTTGAGTCTTCCCTTTTCATCCAGAATTGAAGCATAAATTCAATTTGCAAGCTGGTGTTCATCACTAGCCTTGACCCATCATAAGGAGCTGATCACATCAGTGGGGAAGTTGTAGTAGTTAAATCACTATCATACATACTATTGTTGATGGTCCCTGAACAAGTGTGAGACTGACACTTTTGTTCATAATGAGGTGTGTTTTTTGTTTTGTTTTGTATTTTTTTGTTTGGATCTTTCCTTGGCTTTGTAAGGAGGTGTTAACCTTGCTATTTTTTCCTTCATTGTGAGAATGGAAATTTTTTTATTCTTACCAAATACACTATTTTTGTCTATACCTTTCTTTGTGTCTTTGTGTCAATCCTTAGCTTCTTTTGTTTTTTGTCCTTGTTTTGGTCTCTGTTTTCTTTTACATTGTTTTCCCTTCTTTGGATTTTTTTTGATTTGGTGAATAAAAATTAACCATGGATATTTTTTTAATCGTTAGAATGGAGATCTCTCAATTCTTATCAAAATTATATATGTAATTCCTTAAAAATCATTAAGGGCATATCGCTTAATGTAATCATTTTATTTTTCCATTCTATGTCTCTCTCTGTATATGTATTAACATCATTGTACATTGATTTGAGTGTGTGAGTGAACCTCAACCGATTTTTTGGATATGTGCTTCTTTGTGAACAAATTGAAATGGTATGTTTATCTTTTTTGTAACCTTATGTTTCTTTAGGTCTATCTAACAATATTTCTCAAACCAACTTCACATCTACATATATTTTCTTTTCCTTTAAAATCATTGACAATTTCCTCCAATTTTTTTCGTTTTTCTTCTCCTCTATTAACCATCCAACTACATTCAATTTATTGGAATTCTCTGTCAAATAGTTCAATTTGTCTTTTCAACCACACAATATTTTCCTTTTTAATATATATAGGAAAAAAGATAATTTTTGATACAAATGAAAAGGCTTGCACACGAAACTCTTCATTACCTCATTATCTTCACCAACAACAAATCCATAAATCATGAACTCATGGCTGTAAAAACTTTGTAAAGTATCAAACACCTCACCAAACATTATTTCTTTATTGTAAGTCCTTGTCCCTGTTTCAATTACCAAAGGGGATTTCCTTCTTGCATAAGCGAAGAAAGGAAATCGCCTGGCGGTCGTTAAGTGATTACCCTTTTCGTTTCATTAGAATGGGGAATCACTTGGTGGTCATTAGGGGATTTCCCTCTCAGTAGAATAGACATGGAATTGTTTAATGGCCGCTAGGTGATTAAAACTTCATCCCTATTTGGAATGGGAAATCGCCTCATGACTGTTAAAGGATTTTCCTTTCGTTGTAAAATAGACTTGGAATCACCTGGCGATCGCCAAACAATTTCCCATACCATAAGAGAGAAAAGGTAATCACATGGTGGATTCTAGGGGATGTTCCTCTATCTTAAAATAAGAAAAAAAATCTCTTGGTGGTTGTTAGGCGATTTTTTGCAAAAACAAAATAATGTGATATTGCCTAATGGCCATTAGGCAATTTTTCACAAAAGCAAAACAATGCAATATCTTCATGCACAAAAAAAAAATGCAATATCATTTGGTGGCCATTAGGCGATTTTTCAAAAAAACAAAACAACACAATATCGCCTAATGGCCACCAAACGATTTTTCATAAAAACAAAACAACATGATATCACTTGGCAACTGCTAGGCGATTTCATGTAAAAAAAAATCACGATATTGCTTGGTGTCCATTAGATGATTTCTCACAAAAACAAAACAACACGATATCGCTTAATGATTGTTAGGCGATTTCCTGCAAAAACAAAACAATGTGATATCACCTAGTAGCTGCTAGGCAATTTCAAGTAGAAAAAAAAAACGTGATATTGCTTAACGACTACTAGGCAATTTTTTGTGGTGGGAAAAAATCTTGGGTCTCACATCCACCATTCAGATGTAATAATCGACATTTGGGAGATGTTGAAAAAAAATTCAATGTGGGCAATTAGGTTGGTGGAACATTAACTTCCACATGTCAAGTTCTATTTTGTAAAAAATGGAACAAAAAACACGTTACGATGAATGCCAATCCATGATATGGCATGGTGGGCACCATCACCAAACAATGTGATTTTGTTTCTTGAGGATCCATGCAAAAAATGATTAGTTGGACTTGTGTGCTTAATTAAAAAAATTGGATGACACACTTGCTTCAACCAACGTAAAGAAAAGGTTCAAGGTGAAAGACATTTAAGACCTTGACATATGGCTATCCTTGAAAAGTGGATCAAATTCAAAGAGTTCATTGAATTGGAGAGGGAGAACACCACAAGAGATTCCCAAGGAGGTTTTTAGCTCACTACAACAATGGTTGAGAGCTCCATTGCAAAGTGTCCATGGAAGGAGGAAACAAAAACATATATATATATATATATATATGGGAAAATTATAATGGGCAAAGAGGCTAAAGATTTCAACCCTGTCGAGTGTCGCGCAAAGGATCCAACAATTGGCAAGGAGTATGCAAACTCATTTCCCCTTGGTTTCTCCTTGGTCAAGGGTGTGAATTTGCCCATCAATTGTTTTAAAAGGTCACCCCCATAAATTGTTTACCGTCCACTCTCTAGAAAACATGTAAATGAAATCAAAATGTGAATTATTGTCTACAACAAATTTGACACTAAAGTCCCAATATTCATCATTTCAGAAGACTCCGATAGGCCAAATTGCATTCTTCCATGTTGTCCTAGGAAGTGGGAGGACATTCAAAACTTTCAATTTTTGATCATCACTGGCTAACACATGATTGTCGCTGCAAAGGTTAATCATCTTTGTGTTATATTATAACAATTTTTTTTTTGCAATATTCGTTCCATTGTTGACAGTGTTTTTTTCAAAATTTAGGAGCTAGTGGAAGATCCCAACACTATACAAGATGTCTTGGACAAGTTCAATACATTCAAAATTGTCGTTGTGTGGGAGTTGGATTTTGTAAAGATTGTTACGATGTCAAAAATTTTGAACAATAAGGATTGCAAGTTGTCGACAAAACCGTTGTACTGCGAGAGCCTGTCACATGTGTGTCAAATTTGGATTTCATATGATAGACCTATCCCAAATTTGGATGGCTCCATGCATCATAGTGAAAAATATAAAGTAAGTTATCTTTCTCCATTCCAAGAAGTAATTTCAGTGTTGGAGATTTATCTATGATCATTGTTAATGGTTCTTTTTTTGTTATTATATAACAATTTGAGGAGATGTTGAAGCTTGTGTTCAACGTTGAATCTACTAAGGAATCCATGAGTATTCTCCTTCTTTTGGACCTGATTTTCCACATGTGGGAGATGGTTCTTGTTGAATGGGAAAATTGCAACATTTCAAACAAGACTAGAGATGTGCCAACTCATCTTCCAATACCAATTGAAAAATCAATGTTTGGTTGCTTTTCGAATTTGAGAAAAATAATTGGAGAAGTTGGTTCGAGGTTTTCTCACAAAGATAATCACTATCCGTGATCAACCATTGAAAGGCAAAGGACGACCTAACTTGAAGTAAATGTACAAGTGTACTAAACAATTGAAGAGAAAGTAGTAATCCGAAATGAAATTATGATCCATTTTGGTTTTCCAAAACCAACTACCAATATTCAAAAACCATATTTTGATGATGTGTGGACTAAGAAGAAGCTAAAGCACAAGTTTGACAAAATGTTCTTCTCAATTTTGGACTATGAATTCAATGACGAGTTTTACACACAAAAAATGAAATTGAACCCCTTCAACGAAACATTGCCTATAGGTTTCAAAAATGCATTGAAAAGATGGATAGAAAGCATTGCTCCATAAGGAATTACAACAAAGTCCATTCTTTTGGACACCCATTATATGTATGACAAGGTCAATGACATGGCAAACTTTTAGTTGTTATTGACAAAACAGACTCAACTTCCTTTTTGTAAGATGACGATACAAGCACTTTCATTATTGTCTCCATGACACACATAATAAAAGAGGTTCATGTAGTGTGGAAAGGCTTGGACTGGGAGTCATTTTTTAACACTCTACTCAATGTAAAGGTCATTCTAAAGGTGGTCATTTGCTTATGTGACAGGGAGTTTTTGGGTTTCTTTTCACCATCTCCATGAAGTCAACATTTATTTTGAAGATGAGGTTCAAGTTTAGATAGTACATGGTAAGAGTAGGAGAGCTTCTAGTCTCTCTCCCAAGATTTATGAAGGAACATGTGCTTTATTATGTCTACTTTTTTTTTTGGAAAGGTCAGGAAGTCAGTGCAAACTGATATATTGGGGAGCAAGAAACTCCCATTGCTCATTGAAAACATAGTGTTCACTTTTGTTGAAGATCGGTGACTTTAGAGAAGTGAAATCTACCTGAATGCCCTTGTAAAAATTTTGGAGCCCATTTTATGTAGCGGCATGGTTTGCCTTAACATCTTCGGGGAGGCATCGTGACATATGTTCACCTGGTATGTCTATTTATCTATTTGAATTTTTGTTCATTTTGAATTCTATTTATTTTCAAATTGGTAAAATCATCTTTTGTTCAAAACACAAGAAAACAAATGTAAACTTTTGGAGATTATCCCTTGTGATCTTGACAAAAATCATTGTGAGATCATTGCTTTTATGTTTTTGGATGTTTTTTGGTGTGGCTAGGAGAAATGTTGCAACTAGTGGGGATAAGCAAGTCCTTTGCATCACAAAAGGTATGCAAACTGTTGACGTCAATGTTAGTGATAAGGAAGGCTCTAGAGGGAGCAAAGGGGAAGACAATTCATAGGCCTTGAATGTGAGTGAAATTCATGCTCTTGCACCACTAGTTGATAATGGTAGGCCATGTTATGTCCAAAGGGAAAAAAGATCTATAAGGCCATCCATCGCTAGGAGCAAGGCTCCCAAAAAAAAGGCAGAAAAAACCAATTCCCTATCAAAGACTCAAGACATTGAAACTGAGTTGAACGATGTGAATTTGCAAGTTGATGAAGACTTGTTGGCATCTTTGAACTTTTCATGTGCTTGGACTTTAATTACATCATCCATCGATGTTGTTTTAAAGGCCAAAGGTGATGGGTAAAAAAAAGAACATATTGGTGAGGCATTGCGAAATATCAAACCTTTGGATACCTTGAGCCCAATGTAAAATCAATGATAATTATTGTAAGTTTTACATATAAGGAAATACAGGTTGGTTGTGTTATGTCGTTACATTATTTAAGGTACATATCGTATTGTGAAAATTCAAAATGATGTTGATGTGTTCATGTACTCTTTTCTTGATCCCAACATGTAATAATGATCATAATTCTTTTTCTTTCATGGAGAATGGTGAATTTTAAAAATAAATTTGTTTTTCTTTATGCTTGTGAATGATAGTTTTGATAACGAATTTCTAGAATTTCAAGTCCTAGAGTTTGTTTTATTTTAGGCTCCCAACCCCCATTTAAGTTGTTAGCACCCTAGGAGTTTTTATGCTATTATAGCCCAACGATTGCCAAGCACTCATTTTGCCTATTGTACGCTTGGTGGCCGCCAAGCTTTTGTTGTTCTTTCACACTCTATGTGGATTTCTACTTTCGTTCGCCTGACAATCGAAAGGATTTCAATTCTTTTCTTGTACACCTAGCGGCTACTAGGTGTCAATGATTGTTTTCCTCCCTTCTCATAACCAACATTTAGTTTTCTAATTGTCATTTAAGGTTTTGTAAAAATCTCCCAATTGGATCTACATTTTATTTATTATTTTTGAATTTTGTATTTGCGATTAATTGTCCTTTTTTTTGCATTTAGATGATCAAATTGATGCCTATCAAATCATTGAATGCGAAATGAACAAACAAGTTCATAATGAGTCGTTTGCTATTGAAGTACGTTGCTCTAAAGGGTGTTTGCGATATTTGTATTGGGTTTTCGGTTGGTGTTGATTCTATTTGTGGAAGCCAAAATGATTATTGGCAACTTATGAGCCCAAATTCTAGCTCATTCAGTTTGTTGTTGTTCACTGAAAAAGCTGATGACTAGGTGAATAATTATTTCATAATTGTTGATATCATTTTTGTGTTTCAATTTTGAATTTGTTTGTGATAATTACATTTTATGTTTTAAGTGGGTTATTTCAAATTTGTTGATGGCTTCAGATTAGTCCTGCTCTTTGCAGGGATGCAATGGTGATTTTTTCGCCTCCAAAAACAGGTTTAGATAATGTCCCTTCTACTTTGGGTCTTCACAATCAGTCTTAATTGTGGAGATCTCCTGCTGAAGTGAGTCGTTTGCATGTCATTTTTGACCTCAATGGGTTTTGGTGGCGAAGCAAGCTTTGGGTTTTTGTATGTGAATGTGGACCAATTTTACATTTACATTCAAGCTCGGATTGAAAGATTTCCTAACAAGTTGTTTATCTCAATTCAAAGTTTATATTTGGCCCGTTGCATGATGTTATAACATCAACAAATATTTGGAAGAAATTAAATAAAAAATAGATATTTCTTTAGATCCATCAGGAGTTCTTGGACAAAAGTTGTGCCAAAAAAATGATCATTTCCCCCCCCATCATCCTAAGAAAAGAACCTTGTTTTCTTTTCAAAATTTCCCAACACCCATGTTGGGAACACTTTGCTTGTTGATGATACCCCATATAAATCTATATTTAACGATTCATGTAGTGGTATACTTTTGGAATTGTTTGAAGGTGCATGTAATGATGGGGATTATTTGTTCTCCACCGTTCTTCTTTACTTGGTCTCATTTCACTCGTCTGGGTTTAATGTATAAACTTACATGAAACATAATCCTTTTGGGATTATTAGAAGCATAAGTCAGAGTGATCCTTATTACATGTTATTTGAATAATGTAGTGATAGTTGTGACCCAATATATTGTACAAAAGCAAAACTTTTTTTTTTTTAAATACATTTATTATTATTTTTAACATATCAATTTAAAACTGATTTCGATTCTTTTGTGAATTAAAATAATATGTTTAAATTGAAATTGAAGCTAGGAAATGTTTTTGGGGCATGTTATTTTCTAATGAATTTTCCCAATTAATTGTAGTTTTTTCTTCTTTTATTTGCTTACCTTTTGACAATGTTTCTACTCTCTTTCATTATGTAGCTTAAGATTTTGATCGATTGATTGCCTTCTTTCATTTTATTTTTAATAATCACCTAGTGGCCACAAGGCATTTGTTTTGTTAATCTCACTTGAATTCTTTAATTTATCAATATTTTTATATTTAGATGGATCATGTAGGTTTTTGTGTTGACACATCTTATTATTGTTGTTATCATTGTATCTCAAGGTTTTGAAACGTATTTTAGTAATGAGTTCATTCCTACATTTACAAATTGCTAAACCCAAAAAATTGTTGAATCTCAATGTCAACGGTCTATTGTGATATTTCCCACATTTTGTTGTTTGACATGGGAATGCACGAATGTTTGAAAGAAATATTGATAGGAGCAAAGTGGAAGTGAAAATAGGAGTGGAGCATTTCCTCTCTTAGGCATTCAAGTACTTTTGCATTGCAATTTGGTCTTGTATGAAATTGGATGATGTGCTAGAAGGTTTTCCCATGTTCATCCCTAGAACTTTTTTGGAATGTTTGTTTTCATTAGGGGACATGAATAATGCCCCAAGATGTCTAGTCAAATTTCTCTTAGGTCCTATTACTATTTAAAAGATTTGAAAATAGTGTATTATAATTGTCATGGACTACCTTATGGCAAGGAGGATCAAACATTACTAATTGATGATGGACCTAGCAAGGCGCTTCGAAATCCGAAGTGGAATGGTTTTTTAAAAAAAATCATTTAGCGGACAAATGTTGTCAAAGAACAAGGTGTAATGGTTGGACTCACACCACATTTGTCCATGTCATTGCTTGAATTGTTATTGGTAGAGACAGTTCGTATTCATTATGATTGTATGGTCAAATATTTGAAGCTTTGTTCGAATCCCTCTTCAAAGAATTATTATTGGTTAATCTAGTATATTGATAATGATAATGGCGACGTTCGCAATAACCACCCCCTTTAGGTATGGAGTCTTAATCATTTCATTTTACAAGTTATTTTTTGGTTATAACTTTCATAAGTTGGTATTTGTTTCCATTTGTCATGTTTGTTAATATTGACTTTTGTTTGCAATTGGTTTGGACCTTTGTTCGTAGACTACATGATGATGCTTGTAACTTTGAAAGGGAGAGAACAACGTTGGCAATTTAGGTTTTTATTTTGAGATGTTGTCGATGTGGTGACATTTTTTACCATGGACAAGAATAAGACTTCTTTTAATATTACAAGGATTTGACATTATCTTTCAATTTATTTTTCAAATTTAGATTGTTTAAACTATTTAGGTTTTTTACGAATGTTTTTATTATTAATAGTGGATTGTTTCTTTTCAAAATTCTTCAAGAAATCAATGTTTTTTTTCCACAACCTAGTGGCCACCAAATTGAAATTGTATCTGCAATTTTTTATAATAAAATTTGTTTTATTAGTTAAAACTTTTGTGTGTTCTATGTAAACTTTTTCTTAACATGAACCTACCATGGTGTTGCTAAAGTTTAATTTGTAAACATATTTGTAAATGTTTTTTTTTTGAGCTTTTTCTTCCAATCTCGGTGTCCACTAGGTGACTTATGATGAAAGTTTGAATAAATATAATATTGTCAAGTTATTATTTGGATTTTCGGACTTTTGTAAAGTCTTAAATTAATTAAATATGTGTTCCCTCCAACATAGGCATATAGACATGCACATAATCATGGATGCCATGTTTTGATGGTAGCCTCCCCTACTAAATTTCAAAGATTTTCCTTCCTACATCCAAAGAACACCATTAAGATTGAAACATCATTGGATTATTATACATCATGAAATTTCAGGAACACCAATATTGTTAATAGCTTCAAATTAGTCCATGTTCGACAATGTCATAAATATATTTTGAAGGAAGTTGATACTTCCTTTTTACTTTCAATGACAATTTGGAACATCCATGTGAACACAATTATACAACTCAAAACACATGAATTACAAATCATTTGGCAATACAAGTGAAAATTTTGATAATAAGTTGCAAAGTCAAAGTAACTAATTTAAAAATTAGATTGTTCAAATTTAACATTTCAAAGAACCATTGAACATGTTAGGTATTGCAAAAGTAACCTTTTCACAACCTTCTTTCAAGAAAATGATATTTTTAATTATTTGTCCATCTAACTTGGTTTAATTTATTTATGCTTCATTTAGAGTTTGAGATTCGATTGAGAACTTAAAGCATATTGTTAGTTTCCCATCCAATCCACATGATGTTTGAAAACAAGTGAAATTAAATGCATACTAAAATACTTGTTCAGGTTCTGTGGTTATTAAATTATTTCTGAAAATGCTGAATTTTTAGAAATTATTTTTTTGAATTGCCAAAATTTAAAAAAATTACAAGGGATGGAAAAAAGTAAAAATTGTTAAAAACCCATGAGCTTTTTGCTTTAAGAAAATCCACCATTGGACAACAAGTATCCAACAATTAGCAACATTTATCTATCCTATAATTTGGTGAAACATTATCTCTTCCCAATTTTCCAAAAAGAAGCAATAGAAATTGTTGGAAAGGGTTTCACCATGTTAAAGATGAATAGAGTTCAGAAAACTTGTGAATTAAGCTCCCTATATTTATTCCCCAATTTTCAGAAATTATTAATTTTATTGCTGAAGGGAGTTTTGAAAAATAAAATAAATTTTCAACACCCAAGTGCCAAACCTAAAAAGGTAATATGGTAGTTCATGCAAGGTTTTTAAATTTCATGGGAATCAAGGTGAGATCACTTTCCTGGATGTAATTTTAAGGAGGGGGTTGGTGTTGTTTATAGCTAGGAGGCCATGTCATGGCAATGGTATTACAACAAAAACTTGAAAAAACACCTTCCATGCTATTTCTACTTGATTAATCGTCAAATTGAAGTTTATATATCCTAGTTAAGTCAGTTGCATGGTTGGTCAATCATCTCCTACTAGGAATGGGAAACTTGGACTTCAACTATTTATTGTCCAAACATAGTTGCAAGTGAACCAAAAATTGAATCCCCAAACATGAAATTAGTAAGTGGACCCACCCTTATCTTCAAACCTTTTGCAAGGGGTTTTAAAGGAAGACTAGTGTGGCCTGTGCCATTGGCCCAAGTGCTACCACGTTCTCAACTGATTTTTCCTTCCAAAACCTGGTTTTTTGGAATTTATTTGAATTTTCAGCAGCAGAAATCACTTAAAAATTAATATCTCCCACATTCTGAATCCAAATCTTACCAAATAAATTCCATTAAATCCTGCTCATCAAGATCTTTCCAAGAACACCGAAGGCACATTCCGAATACTCCAAAAACATTAGCTATGATTTCATTTAATTTTCAGTGAAAAAATCATTCAATATTCAAGAAGTTCTACACCGCAAGTCCAAACGTCATGGGACCAAGCTGATGCACCCCTCCTCCCCGAGAGCTTTCCAAAGAGATGAAGAATGCGATAGGAAGCAACCTGGTTTGGTGGATCTCATAAGTACAAACAAAACAAACAAGGCATCAAAAACACTATGGCCCTAACAATAGATAAGATGTTGTGCATCTACTTACTGTGTCCACAATCTGCACACCAAAACAATCCATTCCAAAAAAACATTCTAAACACTTTCACCAACAAAACTGGTTCACCTAATGTGAAACTGGTTCTCATAAGGTAAAACTTCCAAAAGTTGGATCCAATGCCATAGTACTTGTCCCTATGGGGGCAGGGCCCAACAAACTACCTTCCAGTGGCCTGTGCTGTTTGCCCAAGTGTTACCACTTTCTCAACTGATTTTTCCTTTCAAAACCTGGTTTTCTGGAATTTATTTGAATTTTCAGCGGCAGAAATCACTTAAAAATCAATATCTCCCACATTTTGAACCCAAATCTTACCAAATAAAGTCCATTAAATCCTGCTCATCAAGATTTTTCCAAGAACACCAAAGGCATATTCCAATTCCTCCGCAATTTTCAGCTATCATTTAACTTGATTTTCAGTGAAGAAATCATTCAATATTCAAGAACTTTTGCATCGCAAGTCCAAACATCATGGAACCAAGCCAATGCACCCCTCCCCCTCAAGAGCTATCCAGAGAGACCAACAACGCAATATGAAAGCATCCTGGTTTGCTGGATCTCATAAG